>Ga0335077_10000337_pt1 | contig 50701 bp, 46 predicted proteins | sample Lox_Sample_31_FD_207151 | JGI IMG/M metagenome (GOLD analysis project Ga0335077, IMG submission 207151) | Soil microbial communities from Loxahatchee National Wildlife Refuge, Florida, United States - Lox_Sample_3.1 | ecosystem: Environmental > Terrestrial > Soil > Wetlands | place: USA... | reverse complement strand
GCCCCCTACTATATGGGCGCGCGTACCGCGTCGACAACCCGGGCGAATACCAGCACATCCACTTTCAGCGCGCCGGCATGCAGTAATGCGCGTGCGCAGGATTCGGCGGTCGCGCCAGACGTCATCACGTCGTCGACCACGATGAGGCGACGCCCTTTGACCGTGGGCCTGGCTTCGGGCGGCACACGGAAGGCGCCCTGAACATTTTGCGCGCGTTCGGCTTTGCTCAAGCCGACCTGCTGGACGGTCGCCTTGACGCGCTTGAGCGCGGTCTCGTCGACCGGGACGCCGCTCGCATGCGAAATCGTCTTGGCCAGCAGCGTCGACTGGTTGAAGCGGCGAATCCACAGCCGCCGCCAGTGCAACGGAACCGGCACGAGCGCATCGGTGTCCGCGAGCAGTTGATGGCCGGCGTGCGCGATCCAGCATCCCATCAGCGGCGCGAGTTCGAGCCGGTCGCCGTATTTCAACGCATGAACGAGCGTGCGTGCGATGTCGTCATAGCGCACGGCGGCGCGCGCGCGCGCGTAGGCGGGCGGGTCGGCGATGGCCTGCATGGAAAGCACGCCGGGACCGGGATCATAAGCGAAGGGAATTCCGAGCCGCTCACAATAGGGCGGGGCGATGAACGACAGCTTGCCCCAGCACGAGGCGCACAGACCTCTTTCGGCGACGAGTTCGCGGCAGGCCGGACAGAGCGGCGGCAACGCGACGTTGAGCGTGCGGCTGCCGGCGGCACGTAAGCCGGTGCGCAGGCCTGTTGCAATGCGCGCCAGCGCCGATGGTCGCGGTTCTGTTCCTTGCAGCGACATCGCGATACGCTATCGCCTGGGAAAGCGATGCTCAATGGCACAAGGGCCTGTGATTTTCGATCGTATCTTGCTGCGCCGGCGCCGCGGGCGCGCGCTTGCGCTCGGCGCGGCGACCTTCCTGCTCGACCGCGTGGCGGGCGAGCTGGCCGAACGGCTTTCGGCGGTCTTGCGGCGCTTCGAGATGGCCGCCGAGCTTGGCACATCCGGTCAAGCCGTGCGGCGCGCGCTTGCGGGTTCAGTCGGAACGCTCATTGCGGTGGCGGAGCCGGGTGCGACGAATGCGGTTGGCGCCTCGGTGATCGCCGATCTCGAGGCGTTGCCGTTGCGCGACGGATCGCTCGATCTCGCGGTGTCGGCACTGGCGCTGCAGTTCGTCAACGATCTGCCGGGAACGCTCGCGCAGGTCCGGCGCACGCTCAAACCGGACGGCTTATTCTTGGCCGCCTTGGTCGGAGGGAACAGTCTCAGCGAATTGCGCGAGGCCTTTGCGGCGGCCGAGGCCGAGATCGAGGGCGGTGCGTCGCCGCGGGTTGCGCCGTTTGTCGAGGTGCGCGAGCTCGGCACGCTGTTGCAACGCGCGGGCTTTGCGTTGCCGGTCACCGACGTCGACCGGATCATCGTGCGTTACGGCTCGCCGCTCGCGCTCATGCATGATTTACGAAAGATGGGCGCGGCCAATGCGCTGACAGAACGGCAACGCTCCCCGTTGCGGCGCGCCATGCTGCGGCGGATGCTGCAAATCTATGGCGAGCGCTTTGCCGATTCGGACGGCCGCGTGCGGGCGACGTTCGACATCGTCTGGCTGTCCGGCTGGGCGCCGCACGAGAGCCAGCAACGGCCGCTAGCTCCCGGATCGGCAACAACGCGGCTTGCGGATGCGTTGGGCACGCGCGAAGTGTCCGCCGGCGAAAAGACCCGGCCGGGCTGAAGCCTTAGCCGACGCTATTGAAAGGCGTCGGAAATCTTCTGGTAGAGATTTTCCTTCACCGACGAGCCCAGGCTGAAGACGGTAGCCGCGATGGCGGCGCCGACGCCGGCGGCGATCATGGCGTATTCGATGGCGGTAGCGCCGCGCTCGTCAACCAGCAGCCGATGAAACTGACGGGCCGTTTTTGAGCAAAACAACGCCAGGCTGGTCATATCGCAATTCTCGCTCGTCGAGGCTTGAAGTTCACATTCACAGCAGCGTTGTCAGGTGTGCGATCAGCGGCTCATCCGCCGGTGGCATCTTGTAATCCTTGAGGCAGTTGGGCCGGACCCAGGCGAGCCGTTGGCCCTCCAGCGCCTTAACGATGCCGTCCCAGCGCCGGCAGACATAGAGCGGCATCAAGAGGTGGAATTCCGGATAGGCGTGGCTCGCGAAGGTGAGCGGCGCAAGACACGTCTCGTTGACTACGATGCCCAACTCCTCCTTGAGTTCCCGGATCAGCGTTTGTTCAGGTCGCTCGCCATGCTCGACCTTGCCGCCCGGAAACTCCCATAGGCCCGCCATTGTCTTGCCGGCGGGGCGTTCGGCGAGCAGGACGCGCCCATCGGTATCGATCAGGGCACAAGCGGCGACGAGGACGACGTTGACGCTCACGGCCTTTATGCTCCGGAATTTAGGCAAACCCGAGTTAAGAACAGTTCAACGAATTGTATAAACGCGGTGACCATCTGGTTAACAGCGCATTGCGCCGATCGTAGAAACAAAGACTTATAGTTGCCGTCGACGGTCGAACAACGCATGCAGTCACCTCGGTGGCAGACCGATGTCGACCTTGCAGAGTGATCTCGGGCCGCCGGAGGACAATCGTCACAGTGACGATCAGCGACGCTCCGCCGTAAGTTTTATCGTGACGTTCCTGCCGCCTTCCCCGGTCCACGACGCCTCGATGGTGCGAAGGTCGGAGGAAATCTTGCCAGTGTAGACCATCGGGGTGAAGCCGACTTTCTTGCCCTGATCGTCGATTTCCGTCATGTCGAACGCGAAGGTCCTGGCGTTGACCACCGCGCGAACCTTCGATTCGAATTTTTCCGTGATTTTCGACGCGTGAACAAAATATTCCATCCCCAAAAATTCCACGTCGCCGTTGCGCCCGATCTGTCGATCGGAGAAGGTGACCGAGAGGTTCCAGGTGTCGCCGGATTCCTGCCAGACGTAGGTGCCGACATACGATGCCGGCATATTTTTCAAGAGCGCATTGGGTTCAATCGCGGCGCAATTCGCGATCGACGCCAGCAACAGGATGCTCAAAGCCAGAAGCCTAGTTGCCATCGAGAGCCGCCCGCCAATTTGAACCAGCACCAGCGCGCTACGAACGATAGTCGCCGTTGATAGCGACGTATTCCTTCGTCAGGTCGCAGGTGAGCATGCGGTCGCGCCCGCGCCCGAGCCCGATGTCGACCTTGAGCGTAATCTCAGGCCGCGCCATGACGGCGGAGACCGCGGCCTCGTCATAGCCGGGATCGCGCTCTCCCTTGTGAGCGACGCGGATGCCGCCGAACCAGATCGACAGACGATCACGGTCGGCTGGCTCGCCGGCCTTGCCCACCGCCATGACGACGCGGCCCCAATTGGCGTCCTCGCCGGCAATCGCGGTTTTCACCAGAGGCGAGTTTGCGATCGAGCGCGCAATTTTTCGCGCGGAGTTTTTCGACGTAGCGCCTTCGACCAAGATTTCCACCAGCTTGCGCGCGCCTTCGCCGTCGCGCGCCACCTGTTCCGCAAGATCGGCAAGCACTGCCTTGAAGGCCGCGCGAAATCGTTTCAGGCGGGGGTCGGTGGCGCGGGCGATTGCCGGCGCGCCGTGCGCCGCGGCGGCGCCGGTCGCGAAGGCCATGAGCGTGTCGGAAGTGGAGGTGTCGCCGTCGATCGTCACGGCATTGAAGGTGTCGGCGACGCCATCGCGCAGCAGCGTTTGTAGGGCGGATGCGGAAATCGACGCATCGGTGAACACGAAAGACAGCATCGTGGCCATGTCGGGTGCGATCATGCCGGCGCCCTTGGCGATACCGTTGATCGTCACTGTTGCCTTGCCGATGCGTGCGGTCGCGGTCGCGACTTTCGGAAAGGTGTCGGTGGTCATGATCGCCTTGGCGGCATCGAGCCACGGCGTGGGCCGCGCGCCGGCGACCATGCGTTCCATAACGCCATCGAAGGCTTTGGCGTTGAGCGGCTCACCGATCACGCCCGTGGAGGCCAGGAACACATCGTCCGGACTGCAGCCGGCGGCGCGGGCCGCGATGTCGGCGGTGAATTTGCACGCGGCGCGGCCGTTCTTGCCGGTGAAGGCATTGGCATTACCAGAATTGACGACCAATGCGCGCGGTCTCGCCCCTTTAAGTTTCGCCCGGCACCATTCGACCGGGGCCGAGGGGCACTTCGAGCGCGTGAATACGCCGGCTGCGGTACTGCCGGGCGCCAGCAGCGCAAGCAGGACATCGGTGCGATCGGCGTAGCGAATACCGGCAGCAGCGGTGGCGAGCCGCACGCCGGCGATCGCCGGCATGGCAGGAACATTTTTAGGGGCAAGAGGAGAGACAGCACTGGCCATCGGCGGTCAATCTCGGCGCGTCAATTCAATCGGCAGGCACTCGGGCGCTCGCGCGTGAACGCAACCCGGCGTCCATTCGGTGCTCGCACTTGCGTTATGGCCGAATGGACCGTGCGGTCAAGATACGACGGCGACGAATAAAATTGATCGGTGCGATCAATTCTTATCGACCGGCTTGTCGGCCGGCGGCGCGTCGGTCGGCTTGTCGGTGGGTTTATCGACAGGCTTGTCGGTAGCCTTGTCGTCCGGCTTGGCCTGAGCGGGCTTGGTTTCAGCCGGCTTGTCGAGCCGTTCGACCTTGGCCTCCTGACGCATCTTGTTGATCAACTCGTCTTGCGCCTTGCGCTTCACGATGGCGCTCAGCTGATCCTTGACCTTGTCGTATGCCGGCGGCTGGCGGGTGCGCTTGTCCTCGACCTTGAGCACGTGCCAGCCGAATTGGGTTTTGATTGGTGCCGAGATTTGGCCCTTATCAAGCGCGAAGGCCACGTTCGAAAATTCCGGCACCATCTGGTCCTTGGTGAAGTAATCGAGATCGCCGCCGTTCTGTTTGCCGGAAGGATCCTCGGTGTATTCGTTGGCGAGGGTGGCGAAGTCTTCGCCCTTGTTGATCCGTTCGATGAGCGCTTTGATCTTGTTCTCGGCTTCCTTGCTCGCCTTCTCGTCGTTCGGATCGACCACGCGAATGAGGATGTGACGTGCGCGCACCTCCTCCTCGTTGCCCATCGCCTTGGTGGCGTCATCGTAGACCTTGTGCATGGCCTCTTCGGTGACGGCCGTTTCCATTTCGTTGTGCAGGAGGGATTCGGCGAGAACCTTGTTGCGGAAGAAGGCGAGGCGGCGCTGGAAGTCCGGGCCCTCACCGATTTTCTTGGCTTCGGCCGCCTTGGCCAAGCGGATAACGTCGGCGACATAGTCGATGAGATAGTCCCGCCTGGCTGCAGGAGAGAGCGCGGCCGCCTGCTGGCCGAGATCCTCGCTCGCGATCTTCAGATCGCTCTCCCGGATGTCGACGCCGGCTACCCGGGCGACCACCTGGTCGTTGGGATCGGGCGTGCTTGCGGTCGAGGTAGTGGAAGTGGGTTGCGTGCCGGAGGACTTGCTGGTGTCGGAACCCTTGCCGCAGCCGACGAGTAAGGGGGCGACCGTAATTGCTACCGCCGCGAGCAGGGCGAGCCTGTTGGAGCGTCGAGCAACGGGCGTTTTCGGTAAAAAAGCAGATGAACGCGATGTCATGACATGATCCTTGAGCCGGGGCCTCTTAAAATCCGTCGGCGGCGGATTTGATGGCGGACTTTTCGCTTAATTGGGTACGATAAGCAACGAAAGAATGGCCATTTTTTGGGAAACTGCGGTACCGCTTCGCTAATTGACAACATTAAGACCCCCCCCTATCTCTCGATCATCGCCTCGGTCCTGCCTGATGAGATTGCATTGCTATTGCTCGAAAAGTGGCACATTTCCGGACCCCCTCGGCCGAAAAGGCCAGGGCGGACGGGCGCCGACTGCGCGGCGCCAGGAAGGATTGATCGATGATCGGCGCCGTCGCTCGTAAGCTGTTCGGCTCGGCCAACGAACGCCGCATCCGCAGCTACCAGCCGCGCGTCAACGCGATCAATGCGCTCGAGAAGGAGCTGGAAAAGCTCTCGGACGATGCGCTTCGCGCGCGCACGGAGGCGTTCAAGAAAGAAGTCGCCGACGGAAAATCGCTCGACGACATTCTGGTGCCGGCATTTGCGACCTGTCGAGAAGCCGCCAAGCGCACGCTTGGGCAGCGCCATTTCGACGTGCAGCTGATCGGCGGCATGATCCTGCACGAAGGCAAGATTTCCGAAATGAAGACCGGCGAAGGCAAGACGCTGGTGGCGACGCTGCCGGTCTATCTCAACGCGCTTGCCGGCCGCGGCGTGCACGTCGTCACGGTCAACGACTACCTCGCCAAGCGCGATGCCGAATGGATGGGGCAGATCTACAATTTCCTCGGGCTTTCCGTCGGCGTCATCGTGCACGGGCTCGACGACGAGCAGCGCAAGAAGGCCTACGATTGCGACGTGACCTACGGCACCAACAACGAGCTCGGTTTCGACTACCTGCGCGACAATATGAAGTACCGACTCGAAGACATGGTGCAGCGCGGTCACATCTACGCCATCGTCGACGAAGTCGACTCGATCCTGATCGACGAGGCGCGCACGCCGCTGATCATTTCGGGGCCGCTCGATGACCGGTCAGATTTCTACAACACCATCGACGCCTTCATTCCCAAGCTCGAGAAATCCGATATCGAAGTCGACGAGAAGCAGCGCACCGTCACCATGACCGAAGCCGGCATGGAGAAGATGGAGCAGATGATACGCGCGGCCGGACTGCTCAAGGGCGAACATCTCTACGAAATCGAGAATGTCTCGACCGTGCATCACATCAATCAGGCGCTGCGCGCGCACAAATTGTTCCAGCGCGACAAGGATTACATCGTGCGTAACGGCGAGGTGGTGATCATCGACGAGTTCACCGGCCGCATGATGCCGGGCCGGCGCTATTCGGAAGGCCTGCACCAGGCGCTCGAAGCCAAGGAGCATCAGCCGATCCAGCCGGAGAACCAGACGCTCGCCTCGATCACGTTCCAGAACTACTTCCGCATGTACGAGAAGCTCGCCGGCATGACCGGCACTGCCGCGACCGAGGCCGATGAGTTCGCCGACATCTACAATCTCGAAGTGCTGGAAGTACCGACCAACCTGCCGATGATCCGCGACGATCAGGACGACGAGGTCTATCGAACCGCAACGGAGAAATACCGTGCGATCCTCGCGCTGATCACGGATTGCAAGACGCGCGGGCAGCCGGTGCTGGTGGGCACGACCTCGATCGAAAAGTCCGAGCACCTCGCGGAACTCCTGCGCAAGCAGGGCTGGGAGCAGCACGACTTTTCCGATCCGAATGCCTTCTCGGCGCTCTATTCCGGCGACGAGGGCGCTTCAAAGGCGAAAGTTTTCGCGATCCTCAATGCACGCTACCACGAGCAGGAGGCCTACATCGTTTCCCAGGCGGGTGTACCGGGCGCGATCACGATCGCCACAAACATGGCCGGCCGCGGCACCGACATCCAGCTCGGCGGCAATGCCGACATGCGCATCCGGCAGGAACTGAAAGACATGCCGGAGGGCCAGCAACGCGACGCTGCGGTCGCGGAAATTCGCGGACAAGTCGCGCGGCTGAAGGAGAAGGCGCTGGCCGCGGGCGGACTGTTCGTGCTCGGCACCGAGCGGCATGAAAGCCGGCGCATCGACAATCAGCTGCGCGGCCGCTCCGGCCGTCAGGGCGATCCCGGGCGCTCGAAGTTCTTCCTCTCGCTGGAAGACGATCTGATGCGCATCTTCGGCTCCGACAAGCTCGACGGCATGCTGCAGAAGCTCGGGTTGAAGGAGAACGAGGCGATCGTCCACACCTGGATCAACAAGGCGCTGGAAAAGGCGCAGCAGAAGGTCGAGGCGCGCAATTTCGACATCCGCAAGAACATCTTGAAGTTCGACAACGTGATGAACGACCAGCGCAAGGTGATCTTCGATCAGCGCGTCGAATGGATGCAGGACGAAGCGGTGGCGGCGGTGGTCACCGACATGCGCCATACCACGATCGACGATCTCGTGGCCAAGCACGTGCCGGAGCATGCCTACCCCGAGCAATGGAATACTTCGGCGCTGAAGGAAGAGATCAAGCGCGTGCTCGGCCTCGATCTGCCGGTCGACGCGTGGGCGAAGGAAGAAGGCATTGCGGGCGAGGAACTGCTCGCGCGGATCGAGCGGCGGGCCGACGAGCATATGGCCGCGAAGGTGGCGCAGTGGGGGCCGGATGTGCTGCGCTACGTGGAGAAGTCAATCCTGCTGCAGACGCTCGATCATCTGTGGCGCGAACATCTGGTCATGCTGGAGCATTTGCGACAGGTGATCGGATTGCGCGGCTACGGCCAGCGCGATCCGCTGAATGAATACAAAGCGGAGGCGTTCAATCTGTTCGAGGCGATGAGCCAGAGCCTGCGCGAAGCGGTTACGGCGCAGCTGATGCGGGTTCAGATCGTGCAGCAACCGCCGGAAGACGCCCAGCCGATGCAGCCGCAGCAGCTTCCCTCGCAGACCCTGCCGTTCATGGAGGCGCACAAGATCGATCCGACGACCGGCGAGGACGAGATGGCGCTGGCGGCGGCCGGCGCGCAGACGCTCGCGCGGCACGGCATCGGCACGGCAGCACCGGCGCGCAATCCCAAGGATCCGACGAGTTGGGGCAAGGTCGGACGGAACGAACAGTGCCCGTGCGGATCTGGCAAGAAATACAAGCACTGCCACGGCCGCTACGCCTGACGGCGCGATAGCTAATCTTTCAATCCTGCCTTACGCAAACCCTCGAGAAATCGATTTCGATCCGCGACGTTCACGTAAACCGTGTTATTCACAACGTGCGCGCTCGACAGATCGGGTTGCAGCTTTCGGGTTTGCTCAAGCGCTGTCTTGGCCTCGTCAAGTCTTCCGAGCAGCCCCAAGGATACGGTCAGCAGCCGCCAGGCGCCTGCATGATTGGGATGCAATGCGATGGTGAGCCGGCATACCTCGACGGTCTCCTCGTAACGCTCGAGCGCGAACAGCGCCATATAGCGCACCGTGGGCGAATAGAGCGCGAGAAACGGATCACGCGGACTGAGCCGGTGCGCCTGTTCCAAAGACTCCAAGCCGCGCTCGGGCTGGCCGCCGACTGCGAGCGCATAGCCAAGCCCGGCATAGCCCAACGCGAAGCTGGGGTTTAGTTCCACGGATTTCGAAAGATGCGATTGCGCGAGCTCGGACCGCCGTCGCCGCGCGTGACCGAGGCCGAGCGCGAGATGACCCCAGGGATCCTGATCGTCCAGGGTAACGGCCCGCGTGCCGGATTCGAGCGCCCGGTCGGTGAACTCGCCGATCGGTCTGCGCGTATCCAGATTGAACATGCTGACATAGATCCATCCGATCAAGGCGTGCGCATGGGCATAGTTCGGATCAATCTCAATGGCCTGTTGCAACATCTGTAGCGCGCGCTGATGGTCTGTCGTCGTCATGCGCCACATGTGCGGCAGCGCTTGGATGACAAGATCCCACGCGTCGATGCTTTGCGGCGGCTTCCTGCGAACTCGAGTCGCCTCGGTGACAAGAATCTGCGGGCCGACCGAATCGATGACCTTGCTGGTCAGTTCGTCCTGAAGATCGAATATGTCCGCCAAATCGCGATCATAGCGATCAGCCCACAAATGATTGCCCTGGGTGGCGTCGATCAGCTGGGCGGTGACCCGAACCCTGTTGTCCGCCTTGCGCACGCTGCCCTCAAGAATATAGCGCGCCCCAAGCTGGGCGCCCGCTTCTCGAACGTCGACCGCCTTGCCCTTGTATGAAAACGTCGAGTTGCGGGCGATGACGAAGAACCACGGCTGCCGCGACAGACCGGTAATGATGTCTTCGGTGAGACCGTCGCTGAAATATTCCTGCTCCGAATCATCGGACATATTGGCAAAGGGAAGGACCGCGATCGACGGCTTGTCGGTCAGCGGCGGTGCGGCAATGCTCGGTGCCGATACCCTGGGTGTCGCCGGCAATTCCGATGGCGCGGCTTGATGACCTGCCTGGCCTTCGCTTTCGGTCACGTCCGCAATAAATCGAATTCCCTTACGCGGAATTGTTCGAATGAAACGTTGAAGATCGCCGCTGTCGCCGATGGCCTGGCGTACGGCGTAAATTCGGCTCGTGAGTGTGGATTCCGAAACAATTCGCCCCTTCCATATGTTCTCGATCAAATCGTCCTTACTGACGACACGTTCGCGATTGCGAATGAGATATTGCAGCAAATCAAGCACTTGTGGATCGACCGCGACGAGATCGTCCCCCCGCCGCAATTCCTGACGGTCCACATGGAGCGAATAATTTTCGAAATGGTAGATCAAGCCGCGCGCCCCCTCCGGACGTCATATAGGGACAATTCAGGGAATTCTAAGGGAAAAATCAGGCTCCGCTCAAAGTCATTCGTTCAAAAAACTGACATCAACCGTCCACGTTCATACGGAGATTGTCATGTTTAAGCGAGCCCTATTTTCCACCACGATCATCACCGGCGCTATTGTAGCAGCCCTTAACTCGCATGCGCCGGCCGATAGTGCCCCTCAATCGCAGCCGGTCGTTCAATCGCAGCCGCTGATTATACCTGAAATGCGAGTCGTCGATTATACTTTCGTCTTCACCGACGAAGAAGCAGCGGCGGACCGTGACGCTGCGATCTGTGGCGCTGATCTGATCCATTCATCTTGCTGATGAACGGTTAACGACGCAGCAAGGATGACAATCGTGTCCAACATCGCAAACCATCTTCGCAGCCCAGGCGATGCCAAGGCGATCGTCATCGCACTGCATTGCTCGGGGGCGAGCCGTTCCGAGTGGCGGCAACTTGGGACCGCGCTCGGCCATCGGTTCCGGGTGATCGCTCTCGATCTCATCGGCTCAGGCGGATCCCCTCACTGGACCGCCGACCGGGCGTTCAGACTTTCCGATGAGGCTGCCGAAGTCGTCAGGATCATCGACGAAGCCAAGCGGCCGGTGCATCTCGTCGGCCATTCCTATGGTGGCTGCGTGGCATTGCGGGCCGCGTTCGAACGGCCGACGCAGGTCGCCAGCATGGCGCTTTACGAGCCGGTGTCCTTCCCTATTCTGAAGTCGCTGGGGTCGGAGGGAAAAACTGCATTCGAAGAGTTCTATGCGGTGGCGCAGAGCATCCGCCAGCTGGTTTTGTACGGCGTCCACGAGGCCGCAGCAAAGCGCTTCTTTGAATACTGGAGCGGAGAAGGAAGCTGGGCGGCGTTACGCGTCGAAGCCAGAAACGATCTCATCAGGTACATACCGAAGTTCTTTCTCGAGTATAGCGCGGTAATCAGCGAGCGGACTCCGCTTTACGCTTATCGCCGGTTCAACATTCCCGTCCTGATGCTGCAGGGCGAGCATTCACCGCAATCGATGCAGTTGATTAGCGGGCAGCTCGCCAAGGCAATGAAGTTTGCCTCGCTGCAGACCGTGTATGGCGCCGGCCATATGGGTCCATTCACTCATGCTGCGATCGTCAACGCGATGATGACGGAATGGATCGTGCGCGCCGAGCCCGGCATTCCATCGGGCGAGCAAGCTTTCGACCTGCCGTTTGACCGGGTCGCCTAAAAGGAAAACCACCATGCATAATGTCCTTGCGCTTGCCGCGCATGCGGCCGAGCGGCCGCTCGTGAACGGACGTGCGGATTTGCCGTCTCGATCAGTGGCATCGGCTGAAGCCGACGTCGGGCCGAGCCAGAACGCCGCGATCATACAATTCAGCGATCAGCGTCTCACAGCTTGTATGAGTGCCGCGCTGCGCGGCGATCGCACGGCTTATGATCGCCTCATGCGGGCCTCGATCCCCCTGGTCCGGATGATGGCGTACCGGCAAGGGGTTGCGGCGGACTTGGTCGACGATGTGGTGCAGGAAACGCTTCTGACCGTCCATCGGGTTCGGCAAACCTATGATCCGAACAGACCATTTACTCCCTGGCTGAAGGCGATCGCGCGGCGGCGCGCGATCGACATCATGCGCAGTCGAGGTCGTTCCTCCGTGCGCGAGGTGCATGAACCATACGCCTTCGAGAATCATTCCGACCCGGCCGGCAATCCGGAAGATTCAGCCGATCAGGTCGCGCGCAAGGATGCACTGGGCATGGCGGTCACGTCCTTGCCGACAAAGCAGCGCGAAGCCGTGGAACAGCTCGCGTTCATGGGTCGATCGCTTGCAGATGCGGCTGCCGCGACCGGACTTTCACCCGGTGCGCTCAAGGTCAATCTGCATCGCGCGCTGACGAAGCTGCGCGATAGCGCGACGCGAATGCGCGCCGGCGCCAGTTCTGAAATTTCGAAACGTCAACACGTCTTCGTGAAGACTGCGGTGTAACCGCAATCGAAAGCGGAGCGAAACAGGGGTCTACGGTGAGCACTGGGCTCACCAGCACAAAGGAGATACTGCAATGTTCACCAGAGCTACCATTACATTGTCGGCTTTGATGCTGTTCGGCATCGCCACGAACGCGATTGCCAGTGACAGGCAAATTCTTCCGCAGTTCACGCATGAGGACGCCGAGAACAAGATCGCCGATCGCTATCCTTTCCTCGAGCAGCCGTACCCGGTCACCAGCACTGTGACCGGCCGCCAGGCGATGGCGACGCGGCACGAAGCGCTGCCGCAGTTCACGCACGAGGATGCCGAGAACAAGATCGCCGATCGTTATCCTTTCCTCGAACAGCCTTTTGCCGTCAGCGGCAACACGGTCGGCCGCCAGTTCAGCGTGCCTCAGCACGCCGCTCTGCCTCAGTTCACGCACGAGGACGCCGAGGACAAGATCGCCGATCGCTATCCGATGCTCGAGCAGCCGTACCCGATTGTCGATGCCGGTTCACACGTGGTCCGTCGGCGCATGCCGACGCCAGTCGTGGAACGGGCACCGTCGACGCGTAAGTCTGCACGCGCGGGCTAACGAAAAGACGCTGCAATTTATCAGGATCATACATAAAGCAGCCGGAGCGATCCGGCTGCTTTAAAATTTTGAACCGACGGGACGAGCTTTCATCGCGGATCGGCGGTGGCTGCCAATCTTGCTCAGAAGCGGCCGCGGCTGGTGATTGCCGACCAGCGACTCTCGAAACTGCCGGCGGGCTGCATGGGCGCGGTGCCGGCCACGGCATTCGTGGCAAGACTTGCGGCGCTGGACGGACGATCGACCTCAGCCGGCTTGCTCTCTGGCGGCTTGGCCGGCGCTGCGGCGACCACGGCCGGCTTCGGCCTGATCGCGCCGGGCGCAGCAGCGAGAACCGGCTTTATGGCGTGATGCGGATGCGGTTTTGCTGCTTCGGCGGCTTTCGCCGGCGCGATTGCGCTTGTCGTCTCTCTCGAGGTCGCTGTAGCGCGCGCATTGGCGAACAAGCTGCCATTCACGGTTCGCGTTGGCGTTGATAATGGCATGGGCCGCGCGGTTGCCATGGCGCCTTTGGGGAGCGCGGCTTGCGCCGGCGGCGGTGCGGTGGTGACGGTCGCGATGGCGGAATCCGGAGCGTGCGGAGGAACGACGGTTGCCGGTATCGTTCCGGGGGGCGACACGAAGGCCGTCCGCAGCGGACTATCCGGGGCGCCGACTTCCTGCCGCTGCAACGCGGCCAGGAAGACCGGATGCATGCCGCCGTCGGTGCCGGTTCGGATTGGCGAGGTCCGTATTCCACGGGTGATGAGTTCGGCGGTCTCGAATTCGTCCTGGCGTTGCTTTTCGTTCACCGCGGTGGTGATGTCCTCGGGCACTACGTAGGCCGGGCATTTTCCGCTCGGATTGAAGGACGTGTTGGCCGGGGCCTGGGCGTTGAACACGTAGTGTTTTTCGCAGACATCGACTTTGGGCTCCAGGCGCGTGACCTCGAAATTGTCATTGCCGCGCTTGAGCATTTTCCAGAACGCCAAGTTCGGATTGTTGCGATGCTTGGCGAAATTCGTGGGGGTCATGCGGAACGGATAGGCCTGCACCTGAAACGCACGCTGGCCGCCGAAGAAGGCTTCGCGTCCGAGCGCGTAGATTTCGGTGATCTGCTCGTCGGTCATGGCGTAGCAGCCGCGCGAGGAGCAGTCGCCGTGAATCATCAGCTCGGCGCCCGAGCGGCCCCAGGCGCGGTCATAGGCATTGGGATAGCCGATGTTGAACGCGAGGTAGTACTGCGACTTCGGGTTCATCTGCGCCGGCGTGATGGAATAGAAGCCTTCGGGCGCCTGGCGATCGCCTTCGCGGATCTTCGGACCGAGTTCGCCGGACCAGCGGCAGATCGGATAGGTCTTGAGCAGCGCGTAATGGCCGGTGCGATCCTGCTTCCAGACTTCGAGTTCGGCTTCTTCCTTGAACAGGCGGATCAGGATCGGAGAACCCTTGTCCATGTTCTTTTGCTCGAGCTCCGTGAGCGTCCGGTCGGAGAGCGGCGTCATCGCGCGCCCCGACAGATCGGTACCCTCGGTCATGCAGCCGGCAAGATTGATCGCTGCGGCAATGGCCGCCGACGCAAAAACTAAGCGGGCACGCGGGCTACGATTCAATCGCTCTGCTCCCCGTCCGGGCGTCCCAAGCGAAATCCTTAATGAATTGTTACCCCTTGGAGTGCCTATTCGCAAGGGCGGGTCCCAGCATCATCCTGATTCAACAAGGTTATGGTGAAAGAATGGTAAAATTATATCCAAATTGAAATGATCAATCGCGGCGCGGTTTTATTCGCGAATGACCATCAGCGGCCCGCGTATTGCTTGGGGAAACTGAGGATAGGTCGGACAACTACGTGAATATCCAGAATTGATCAGTCTAGATCGCGGCCAATGGCCAGAAACTTGTCGCGGCGCAATCGGCGTACGGTTTCGCGGTTCAATCCTCTGAGTTCGGAGAACGCTTCCAGAATGGCCTCGCCGGTCTTGGCGATGGCGGCAGGCGGATCGCGGTGGGCGCCGCCGATCGGCTCCGGCACGATGCGATCGATGATATGAAAGCCGTCGAGGTCGCTCGCGGTGATCTTCATGCTGGTGGCGGCGTCCTGCGCGCGGCTGGTGTCGCGCCACAGGATGGAGGCGGCGCCCTCGGGCGAAATCACGCTGTAGATCGCGTGTTCCAGCATCAGCACGCGATTGGCGGTGGCGATCGCGATGGCGCCGCCCGATCCGCCTTCGCCCAGGATGACCGCGACATTGGGTACGCCGAGACTGAGACAGGCGTCGGTCGAGCGGGCGATCGCTTCGGCCTGGCCGCGTTCCTCGGCGCCGATGCCGGGATAGGCGCCGGCGGTATCGACCAGCGCCAGCACCGGAATGTCGAAACGGTCGGCGAGTTCCATCAGCCGCACTGCCTTGCGGTAGCCTTCCGGCCGCGCCATGCCGAAATTGTGCTTCAGCCGGCTTTCGGTGGTGGAGCCCTTCTCGTGGCCGATCACGCAAATGCTCTCGCCGTGAAAGCGGCCGAAGCCGCCGACGATTGCTTCATCATCGCCGAATTTCCGATCGCCCGAGAACGGCGTGAAATCGCTGATCAGGCCGGCGATAAAATCGAGGCAATGCGGACGCTGCGGGTGACGCGCGACTTGCGTCTTCTGCCAGGGCGTGAGGTCCGCGTAGATATCTTTGAGCGCGGCGGCGGCCTTGGCTTCGAGCTTGCCGATCTCATCGCCGACCGCGACAGCGTTGCCGCTTTGCGCCATGGCGCGAAGCTCCTCGACCTTGGCCTCCAGCTCGGCCACCGGTTTTTCAAAGTCGAGATAACTGCGCATGAAGGAAATTGCCGTGGATGATACGGGGTGGTGACGCCTGCAGTGACGATGAAACTGGCCATTGACGGCATGCTAAGTCAAGCAAGGCCAGTGGCGCGAAAATGCTTACTTTTCCGCCAATGGATGCAGGTCGCGCACCAGGCTTTTGAGGCGTTCGGCCAGCACATGGGTGTAGATCTGGGTGGTCGAAATGTCGGCGTGGCCGAGCAGCGTCTGCACGCTGCGCAGATCCGCGCCGTTCTGCAGCAGATGGCTGGCGAAGGCATGGCGCAGCACGTGCGGGCTCACCTTCGCGGGTTTCAATCCGGCCGCAGCCGCGAGGGCTTTAAGGTCGCGGGCAAAATGCTGGCGGGTCAGATGGCCGGCCTCACCGAAGGAAGGGAACAGCCATTTGGAGCGCCCGAGCTTCGCCTCATCGCGGAGCGCAAGGTAATCCGCCATGGCGCGTTTGGCGGCATCGTTGAGCGGCACGAGACGTTCGCGGGCGCCCTTGCCGCGCACGATCAACATGCGCAGGTCGCGGCGCGCGGCGGTTTCCGGCAGCGCGACCAGTTCGGAAACGCGCAGGCCGGTAGCGTAGAGCACTTCCAGGAGACAGACGAGACGCGCGGCGCGGAGCCGCTTCGCAAGGCTTTCGGATGACAGCTCGCCGCGCGCCTGGGCCAGCAAACCGTCGACTTCCGCGATGGAGAGAACCTTCGGCAGGCTGCGGCCGCGCTTCGGTCCCTCGATCGCGGCGGCGGGATCGTCGCGGCGATGGCCTTCGCCGTAGAGGAAACGATAGAGCTGACGAACGGCGGACAGCCGGCGCGCCACGGAGGCGGCTTTCAGACCGCGTTTGGCCAGCCGCGAAAGATAAGCCCGTAGCTGGTCGCTCGTTGCGGTCGCGATGGTTCTCCCGTTCGCGACAAGTTCGGCGGAAAAATCCTCCAGATCTTTTGCGTAAGCGGCGAGCGTATTCTTGCTGGCGCCGCGCTCGGCCGCGAGCATGTCCAGAAACAGCGCGATCAGAGCCTGGTCGGAGGATTTCAAGGGGCGAGCCATGCGGCGCGCCTCTAGCGCGGTTTGGTTAAAATTTCGCGCGGGATCGTCACCGTGATCTCGCGCGAGGTCGGTTCGATGAAACTGGCCAGCGCGTAGATGACGCCGTAAATCAGGCCAATAAACACTCCGATGATCAACAGAAATCGGAACAGGCTCGGCATTATTTGTGGCTCATATGCCGTCGGGTAGAGACGGATATAATGTCGAGTACGACCACGTTCCATCGGCCGTGGCAAGAGGCCCGGCGGCGGCCCGGGTTGTTTCGGGCGGCGGTTTATGGAACCGTGGCGAGCATTTCGGAATCGATCCATGTCGGATGTCGCGGTGCAAGACAAAGACGCAACGCTGCCCGAAAACGCGCTCACGACGGCGCTCGGGCGGCGTTCGATCGTGCTCGTCGGCATGATGGGCTCGGGCAAGTCCTCGATCGGCCGGCGATTGGCGGCACGGCTTGCGCTGCCGTTCGTCGACGCCGACGCCGAGATCGAGAAGGCCGCGAACATGACGATCACCGAAATCTTCGCCAATCAGGGGGAAGCCTATTTTCGAGCCGGCGAAGCGCGCGTGATCGCGCGCCTGCTCGAAGGCGGGCCGCAAGTGCTCGCCACCGGCGGCGGCGCGTTCATGAATCCGGAAACCCGGGCGGCGATACGCGCCAAGGGAGTTTCGATCTGGTTGAAGGCGCCACCCGACGTCTTGATAAAGCGGATCAAGCGTCGCTCCGACAGGCCGCTGCTCGCCAAGGATGATCCGCTCGAAACGCTCAATCGACTGATCGAGGAGCGCTACCCGGTCTATGCCGAAGCCGACGTGACGGTGGAATCGCGCGACGTGCCGCACGAGACGATCGTGGGGGAGATCGTCGGCAGTCTTTGCACCCATGTCGGCCTCATCGGCGGCGGCAACAAAGAGGCGAGCGGGCAATGACGGCACCGCTTCGCGCGTCAGATCCGATCATCGTGAATGTCGGGCTCGGCAGCCGTGCCTATGACATCGTCATCGGGCGCGGGCTTCTGGGCTCGCTCGGCAAGCGCATTGCGGCGCTGCGGCCGGGCGCGGCGGCTCTCATCGTCACCGATGAGAATGTCGCACGCCATCATCTGAAGGCAACGCAGGAAGGCCTGCGTGCAGCGAACATCCGGACGAACGAAATCATCGTCGCCCCCGGCGAACAGGCAAAAAGCTGGCGCGTTTTCGAAACGCTGTGCGAAGGGATTCTGGCGGCGCGCATGGAGCGCAGCGATTTAATCATTGCGCTCGGCGGCGGCGTGGTCGGCGATCTGGCGGGATTTGCCGCGGCGGTGTCGCGCCGCGGGCTCGACTACGTGCAGGTGCCGACGACCTTGCTGGCGCAAGTGGATTCATCGGTTGGCGGCAAGACCGCGATCAATTCGAGCCAGGGCAAGAACCTGATCGGGGCGTTCCACCAGCCTGTTCTGGTGGTGGCCGATACGGCCTTGCTCGATACGCTTCCGGCGCGCGAATTCCGCGCCGGCTACGCCGAGGTCGTCAAATACGGTCTCCTGGGCGATGCCGCATTCTTTGCGTGGCTGGAGTCGAATTGGCGCGAGCTGTTTGCCGGCGGACCTGCGCGCGAGCACGCGATTGCGGTGAGTTGCTGCGCCAAGGCGGCAATCGTTGCGCGCGACGAGCGCGAAACCGGCGACCGGGCGTTGCTCAACCTCGGCCATACGTTTGGGCATGCGTTCGAAGCGGCGTGTGGCTTTTCCGACCGGCTGCTGCATGGCGAGGCGATCGGGCTCGGCATGGCGCTGGCGTTCGAATTTTCCGCGCGATGCGGATTGCTGCCGAAAGCGGAAGCCGAGCGGGTCATTGCGCATCTTGCGGCGGTCGGCCTGCCAACCCATGTCAAGGCAATCGCCGGCGGGGTGCCGGCACTCGACATGCTGATGAATCTCATCGCGCAGGACAAGAAGGTGAAACGCGGCCGACTCACGTTCATCCTGGCGCGCGGCATCGGGTCTGCGTTCATTGCCCGGGATATCGATGCTGCCGAGGTCGAATCCTTTCTCGCCGAGAAACTCGGACGATGACTCTTGACGACTGGCTGACCGTCGCGGCGATCCTCATCTGCCTATTGCTGTCGTTCTTCTTCGCCGGCAGCGAGACCGCGCTGACCGCGTCTTCGCGCGCCGCGATGCTGCGGCTCGAGCAGGACGGCAACAAGCAGGCCGGGATCGTCAACAAACTGCTGGCGGCGCGCGAGCGCATGATCGGCGCGCTGCTGCTCGGCAACAATGCGGTCAACATCGCCGCGTCGACCATGGCGGCAAGCCTGTTTCTCGCGTGGTGGGGAGACATCGGGGTGTTCTACGCCACCGTCGCGATGACGGTGCTGGTCGTGGTGTTCGCCGAAGTGCTGCCGAAGACCGCGGCGATCAATGCCCCCGATCGCGTGGCGCTGATCGTGGCGCGGCCGATTTCATTCGTGGTGCGGATGCTCGTCCCTGTGCTGGTGGGGGTCGAGGCTTTGGTGCGATGGATCCTGCGGCTGTTCGGAATCCGGCTCGGCGAGGATCAGTCGATCCTCTCGCCGCACGAGGAGCTGCGCGGTGCGCTCGATCTCATGCATCGCGAAGGCGAGGTGGAGAAGGTCGATCGCGACATGGTTGGCGGCGTGCTCGACCTGCGCGAACTGGAAGTCGCCGACGTCATGGTCCACCGCACCGCGATGATGACATTGAACGCCGACGACCCGCCGGAAGAGATCGTGCGCGCGATGATGGCCTCGGAATATACGCGCGTGCCGCTGTGGCGCGGCAGTCCTGAGAATATCGTAGGCATTCTGCACGCCAAGGATCTGCTGCGGGCCATCCGCGACGCCGGGGGCGACGCGAGCAAGGTCGATCTGGTCGCGATCGCGCTGCCGCCCTGGTTCGTGCCGAACATCCGCCCGCTATCTGAGCAGCTCAAGGCGTTCCGCCGGCGCAAGACGCATTTCGCGCTGGTGGTCGACGAATACGGCGACCTGATGGGTATGGTGACGCTGGAGGATATTCTGGAGGAGATCGTCGGCGATATTTCCGACGAGCAGGATATTCCGGTGCCGGGCGTCAGGCCGCAGCCGGACGGCTCGGTCAATGTCGACGGCGCGGTGCCGGTGCGCGACCTCAACCGCGTGATGGATTGGAATCTGCCGGATACGGATGCGACCACGATCGCTGGGCTCGTCATCCACGAAGCGCGCTCGATCCCGGAGGTGGGGCAGAGCTTCACGTTCCACGGTTTCCGTTTCCGCGTGCAGCGGAAGCATCGCAACCGCATCACGGCGCTGCGGATCACGCCGCTGGTGCCGAAGCCGGCGGTGGCAAGAGCGGGGTGAGGCAGGGTTGGTTACTCTGCGACAATGCAGCCTGGACGCTGCCTTGACCGAACGCCTGGACATTTAACTCCCGGCAAATCTCCATTTTTCTCCAAAGAGCTGCTTCGCTGTCGTCACGGGTCATCGCGCCGCGATCGAGGTCCGCAAAAAACTAATGAAGCTGGCTGTTTTTGCCGGCAGGTGTCTTGCCTTGAAGAAATATGCGTACATCCGTTCCGGAGATAGCGTGTTGTCTTGAAAAATTGCTTTCAGCTTTTTCGCTCGGAGCTCCGCCTTAACCGCATGAGCCGGCACTCTGACTATTCCGCATCCTTCGACGGCCATCTGGATGAGAACAGAAAAACTGTTTGAGGATAGCGACCCCTGCACTTTGACGCGAAGGGGACGCGAGGAGGTTCGAAAAGGCCAATCCTTTGCTCCTGAGAACAAGTTTATCAGGCAGTTATGACTGGAGAGATCCTTCGGCGTTTTCGGACGACCGTGGTGTCTAAAATATTTTGGGGACGCGCAGATAACATGCTCAAGCTCGCCCAGGTCATAATCCACCAGACCGGGCAAAGAGGGTTTCTTGGCGGCGACAATCACATCAAATCCCTCCTCCGCAGGAGTAGAATTGTCATCCAAGATAGAAAGGTGAACACGAAGATTAGGGTGCTTCCGGGCGAATGCGACGATGACAGGTACGAGAACATGCCTGCCATATTCACTGGTGGTTTGAACGCGCAATGTTCCAAACGGTCCGCTCTGGAGATTGCGTGTCTCGACGACGTAGTCCTCGAGTTTCGCAAGCATTTGAAGGCAGTTTTGAAACAAGCCCTCGCCAGCGTCTGTAAGTACGATCCCGTGTGTCGAACGATTGAGTAGACCAAATCCGAGCGAGTTCTCCAATTCCTTCACATGCTTGCTTACGACCGAAGGAGTCGTGCGCAGCTCGGCAGCAGCTTTGGTGAAGCTGCGGCGTCCCGCCACTCGTACGAAGGTATTGAGCTTATTTAAGTCTCTGGGCGCCGCCGTCAGAGACATTTCAGGTCCTTCAGCATTTGATCGAAGCGGCATGAAATCTCCATGCGGTCGTATTCAGAGTCGGAAGGTTCGCGTCCAGTGTGGTTGTCCGCTGCATGCTTATTCTGGAACAACAGTTGTTCCAAAAACTAGACTACCAAAAAATCCTCTCCGGGCTTAGCATATGAATGGATTGAATTATTCGATCGAAATGCGAGGCATGCGACGATGCTCAAGGAATACCACTACGACCATCTCATCCGTTGGCCACGCGGAGAGCGAGCGGCAGTTTTTCTCACTTTCGATTTTCAGGGCGGCGAGGACGTCAAGCCGGATAAGAACGGCATCCTCAATTACGAAATGTGGAGTCAAGGTGAATACGGCCCTCACCATGCGATCTATCGATTGCTGCGAATTCTGAAAGAAGAGAATGTCAAAGCGACCTTCCTGACCTGCGGCGCAATCGCGGAGCGCTTCCCAGAAGCGGTGAAAGCGATTCTCGACCACGGCCATGTCGTGGAAGGTCACGGATACAATCACGAGATCGCTCGCTACTTGCCCCGCGACCAAGAACACGAAGTGATGAGGAAGACGATTGCGATGATCCAAAACCGTACGGGTCGACGCCCTTATGGTTGGCGTTCGTGCACACAGAGCACGAACACGCTCGAGCTTCTTATCGAGCACGGTTTTGTCTGGAACAGCAATTGTTTCCATGAGGAGCTGCCGTTCCTCTACGAAAAGGACGGAAAATTGCTGGTCGAGCTGCCTCGACAACCCTTTGGCGATGGCACGCTTTTCGGACACCGCCATGGCGAATATGGCAACCCGTACATTGGGCTCGAAGTCTGGAAAGCGTATTTCGACGAACTCTATGAAGAGACCGCACGGCGCCCTGGCTACATCCCGTTCACGTGCCATCCCTACATCATCGGTCGGCCAGGCCGCACATTGGCATTGCGCGGGATCATTCAGCACATGAAAAAGGCCGGAAATATCTGGTTTGCGACCGGCATGGAGATCGCCGACTGGTGTCTCAATGACCTCTTCAAGGCTGAATGCGCGAAAATTTCGCGCGCTTCGGTGGGTTGAATCCGTCGTAGATATGCAAAGGCGAGCAACGCTGCGCAGTTGATTGCCTTGCCAGCAGAATGTGATCGGCGCAGTTCCATACCGATCACAAGGAGCTTTTTCTTCTCTGTGGCGGCGTGGATCGATGAGTCTTTTGCTGAAGAATATTGTGCAGGCGACCGTAGCATTGATTGGCGTCTTGGTGAGCGCCTTTCCGGTGCCGCAAGCCTGCGCCGATCCGGTCGCGGATTTCTACCGCGGCAAGACCTTACGAATGCTTGTCGGTTACGGGCCGGGCGGCGGCTACGATCTTTATGCACGTCTGGCGGCGGAATTCCTGCCGCAATTCATTCCCGGCAATCCGACGATCGTGCCGCAGAATATGCCTGGAGGCGGAAGCTTCGTCGCCGCCAAGTTCATGTACGAGGCGGCGCCGCGTGACGGCACGGTGTTCGGCAGTCTCGCGCAGACGCTGGCACTCGATAGCATGGTCAACAACACTGCCCAGGTCGATGTCACGCAGCTCAAATATCTGGGCCGCTTGGTCACCAATATCGATACCGGCGTCGCATTGGCGAAAAGCGGAATTCGCTCGTTCGACGATGTCCGAAAGAAGGAATATATCGTTGGCGCTTCCGGCGGAGGCTCCACCACCGTGCTGTTCCCCGCGGCGCTGAACGCCTATGCGGGCGCAAAATTCAAGCTGGTGCGAGGTTATAAGGGCACGATCGACATCATATTGGCGATGGAACGCGGCGAAGTGGACATCGTCGGCGCCTATGGGGTCGCGGGTATGGTGGTCAGCCATCCTGATTGGCTCCAAAACAAAGAGGCGAACATCCTCTATGCCGCATCGCTGACCCGGCACCGGTTGTTGCCGCAGGTGCCCACCCTGCCCGAGCTTGCACTCTCCGAGGAAGGCAGAACCGTTCTTCGCGCCGTCTCCTCGACCGGAGAGTTCGGTCGCTCGATCCTGACCACGCCGGGTGTGCCGCCGGAACGATTGGCGGCATTGCGAAAAGCGTTTGCCGAGATGCTCAATGATAAAGATTTCCTCGCCGCTGCTGCCTCACGCAAGATGATGATCGACCCGGGTACGGGTGATGAGCTTGATGCGCTCGTGCAGGAGACGCTGAAGCTGCCTCGCGAGGTCGTCGTGCAGATCGCCAAAATGATGGAGTGATTGGGGCGGTGCTGCAACAGAGCCGCACTTCCGGACGCTTCAAAACAAGCCCGGATTCGGCGGCAGGCCGGTTCGTCCGCAGCTGGAGGCATCGAAGACTTTTTTCAAGTCGCTTCTTTCAGCTCACGACGCGAACGCAATCGATCGCGCCGTGCTCGTTCAGGCGCCGCCTTCGCCCGGCGCGCTGGCGTGGATCGCGAGCGCGTGCACGCCGCCGGCAAGTTCGGCTGCAAGCGCGGCATTAATCATTCGGTGACGCTCGATGCGGTTTTTGCCGCGAAAAGCGTCGGCCACGATGGTGACCCGAAAATGCGTTTCGCCGCCCGGCCGATGGCCGGCGTGGCCGACATGCCGGTGCGATTCATCAATCACGGCGAGGCTTTGCGGCGCGAAGGCCTTGGTCAACTTGTTGGTGATCACATCCTTGACGGCCATCGTTCTTGCCTCGGCGGCTGATCAAGCTCAACCGCACGTTAGGGTCAATTGACGAAAATCGCATCTGTCAAGACTTGAAGATGGTACTTCAAATTTCACATAATGATCGGTCATGAAATTCGATTCCCCCATTTTCGATCGCATCCGGGTGAAGCCCTCGCAGGACCGGCGTTTGCGCGCCGAATGTCCGACTTGCGAGTGGGCGGGCTGCAGCGAAAAGGCAACGCACCGCGCGCCCAAAGGCCGGCTGCGCGAACGGGAATATTGGCGGTTCTGCCTCAATCACGTGCGCGAATACAACCATTCCTACAATTATTTCGCCGGCATGAGCGAGGATGCGGTTTCGCGGTATCAGAAAGATGCCGTGACCGGGCACCGTCCGACCTGGAAAATGGGATTGGGAAAACGTCCCAATGGGACGGATACACATGCCGGATATGACAGCGCGCAAGATCCGTTCGGCATGTTCCGCGAGTTCGGCGGCAACTGGCGCCCGAAATCGGAGCACACGGAGCCGCCGGGCCGCACCGTGCGCAATGCCGAAAGAAAGGCGTTGAGCGTGATGGGACTTGAGCCCGGTGCGACTGCCGCCGACATCAAAGCCAAGTTCAAGATCTTGGTGAAACGCCACCACCCCGATGCCAATGGCGGTGACCGCGCTTGCGAAGATATTTTGCGCGAGATCATTCAGGCTTACAATTATTTGAAATCTGTCGGAAGCCGCTAACCGGGGGCGGTCGATGCGAAGTACAATCGCTCGCATCGCGGTCTCGACAATTCTACTCGTTCTTTGCGTGATGCAGGTCGCGGCGCAGTCCGCTGCCGACCTCTTGCGCAAGCACGGCCTGATCGGAACTCGCGCGATGGATTGCGCGAAGCCGCCCGGCAATGGAAATCCCTATCTGATCTATCGCATCGAACCCGACGGAACCGTGAAGAGCGACCTTGTCGTTACCGGATCGAAAGTCGTTGCTTCCACGACGGTGTTGTCGGTGGAAGAGACCGAGTCCAACATGTTGCGTATCACTCAGACCGCCAGCGCCGATCCCGGCGTTCGGGTCGAATTTGATTTGCGCCTGGAAGGAAATCGTAGCCGGTCGTTCCGTTCGGTCAGCAGCGACGGTCACACGTTCATCGAGGCTGGCCGGATGACCAGCAACAATAAAGAGACCGTCTGGCTGACCAGATGCGGCTCTGGTAGCTGACCCTTCTGCGCGTACCCGCGTTTGTGGGCGGCGGTCGTGCCATGCTTGCCGAAACCGCTCGCAATACTTATCTGAATGCGTGAGATTCCAGCTAATTAGCTATGTGCAGGGCGACTATCGCGGGGCGCCTCATTTCTGCTAGGTTGACCCGGAATCCGAATCTTTACCCGGCAATATATGCGGCCCCCGCGCCGTTCCCGGGGCCACGGAGAAGCAATGGCAACAGCGACCCAGGAAACCGCTCCGCTGCCCGACATGAAGGTGTCGATCCGGCAGCTTTTCGGCTTCGACAGCGATATGGAAGTGCCGGCCTATTCGAAACCCGACGCACACGTGCCGGACGTCGATCCGGATTACCGCTTCGACAAGCCGACCACGCTCGCGATCCTCGCCGGCTTCGCGCACAACCGGCGCGTCATGATCACCGGTTATCACGGAACCGGCAAATCAACGCACGTGGAACAGGTGGCGGCGCGGCTGAACTGGCCATGCGTGCGCGTCAATCTCGACAGCCACATCAGCCGTATCGATCTGATCGGCAAGGACGCCATCGTCATCAAGGACGGCCAGCAGGTGACGGAATTCCGCGACGGCATCCTGCCGTGGGCGCTGCAGAACAATATCGCGCTGTGCTTCGACGAATATGACGCCGGCCGTCCCGACGTGATGTTCGTGATCCAACGCGTGCTCGAGGTTTCGGGCAAGCTCACGCTGCTCGATCAGAACAAGGTGATCCGGCCGCATCCGGCGTTCCGGCTGTTCTCGACTGCGAACACGGTGGGCTTAGGCGATACCACCGGTCTCTATCACGGCACGCAGCAGATCAACCAAGGGCAGATGGACCGCTGGTCGATCGTCACCACGCTCAATTATCTGCCGCACGACAACGAGGTCGAAATCGTGCTGGCCAAGGCCAAGCACTATCGCACCGACGAGGGCCGCGAGATCGTCAACAAGATGGTGCGCGTGGCGGATCTCACGCGTAACGCGTTCGTCAACGGCGACATCTCGACGGTGATGAGCCCGCGCACGGTGATCATCTGGGCGGAGAACGCCGAGATCTTCAAGGATGTCGGCTTCGCGTTCCGGCTCACGTTCTTGAACAAATGCGATGAGCTCGAGCGCTCGATCGTGGCCGAGTTCTATCAACGCTGCTTCGGCGTCGAATTGCCCGAGTCTGCAGTGAACGTGGCCCTGAGTTAAGTTTTGCCCGCGGAGCGGGCCCGCCATGAGCTCGAACATCAAGCCCAAGAATCCGGTCAAGGATTCGCCCACCGAGCCGTTCAAGCGAGCGGTGACCGGTTGCCTGCGCGCGCTTGCGAAGAAGCCGGAGCTTGAGGTGGCGTTCGCGGCCGAGCGGCCGGGCCTGCAAGGCGGCAAGGTGCGGCTGCCGGAGCCGCCGCGCAAGCTTGCGCGCGCCGACGCGGCAATCGTGCGCGGGCACGCGGATTCGATCGCGCTGAAAATTGCCTGCCATGATCCGAGCGTGCACCGTCGGCTGGTTCCGGCCGGTCAGCAGGCGCGTGCGGTGTTCGATGCGGTCGAGCAGGCGCGTGTCGAGGCGATCGGGGCGCGGCGTATGCAAGGCGTCGCGAAAAACCTGGCCGCCATGCTCGACGATCGATTCCATCGCGGCAAGTTCGACGAGATCACCGATCGCGCCGATGCGCCGATCGAAGACGCGGTCGCCCTGCTGGTGCGCGAGCGGTTGACCGGTCAGGCCCCGCCGCCGGCGGCAAAGAAACTCGTCGACCTGTGGCGGCCGTTCATCGAGGACCGCGCCAGCCGCGGGCTCGACCGGCTCGAACGGCTGGTGGACGACCAGCGGCGATTTGGCGACGCGGTGCATGATCTGCTCGAAGCGCTTGACATGGGCGAAGACCGCAGCAATTCCGACGACGAGGAAGAGGGCGAGGAGGGCGATCAGGAACGCCGCAAGGACGAAAAAGGCGAAAAGGGCGAGAACTCGGATTCGGCCGACAAGGAGCGCATGAGTCTGGAGGAGACGGATGCCACGGCTGACGCGGCGGAAAGCTCCGAGGAGGCAGTCGATGCGCCGAGCACCGACATGGCCGACGATGCCGAAATGGGCGAAGCCGAAACCGCGGCCGAGCCGTGGCGGCCACGCCATCATCCGAACGAGCCGCGCGGCCCGGACTACAAGCCTTTCACCATACGGTTCGACGAGACCATCGAGGCGGAGGAGTTGTGCGAGCCGGAAGAGCTCGATCGCCTGCGGAGCTATCTCGACAAGCAGCTTTCGCACCTGCAAGGCGTCGTCGCGCGACTCGCCAACCGGCTGCAGCGCCGCCTCATGGCGCAGCAGAACCGCGCCTGGGAATTCGACCTGGAGGAGGGGATGCTCGATCCGGCGCGGCTGTCGCGCATCATCATCGATCCGTTGCATCCACTCTCGTTCAAGCGCGAGAAGGACACCAATTTCCGCGACACCGTGGTGACGCTGCTGCTCGACAACTCGGGCTCGATGCGCGGACGTCCGATCACCGTGGCGGCGACCTGCGCCGACATCCTGGCGCGCACGCTCGAGCGCTGCGGCGTGAAAGTCGAGATTCTGGGCTTCACGACGCGGGCGTGGAAGGGTGGGCAGGCGCGCGAGGCGTGGCTTGCCGCGGGCAAAAATCCCAATCCCGGGCGGCTCAACGATCTGCGCCACATCATCTACAAGGCCGCGGACGCGCCGTGGCGGCGCGCGCGCAAGAATCTCGGTTTGATGATGCGCGAGGGCCTGCTGAAGGAAAATATCGACGGCGAGGCGCTCGATTGGGCGCACAAGCGGCTGCTGGTTCGACCGGAGCAGCGGAAGATCCTGATGATGATCTCGGACGGCGCGCCGGTCGACGATTCGACGTTATCGGTCAATCCCGGCAATTATCTCGAGCGCCACCTGCGCTGGGTGATCGAGGACATCGAGACCCGCTCGCCGGTCGAGCTGATCGCCATCGGCATCGGCCACGATGTCACGCGCTACTACCGGCGTGCGGTCACAATCGTGGATGCGGAAGAGCTCGGCGGAGTCATGACCGAGAAACTTGCAGAGCTGTTTGAGGAACACGCGGCGGTGGAGCCGCGTCAGCCCGTGCGTACGATGCGTAAGTTGCACTCTTGAGCGGCTTGAACGCGGCAATCCAATGGCAATGGCCTTGAGACATTCCGTCACCACTGGGTGTGTCGCTTTTTTCCTTGCGTTGGTTCCGGCTGCGGCGCAGGCGCCGTCGGTCGCGGATTTTATTCAACGAATCGACGTCCAGTCCGAAGTGATCGAAGGATTCGATCCGCGCGATGCCTCGCGCATGCGTTTTGGCGCGCTGGAATTTCGCGGCGGCCTAGTGCTGCATTCGTCGAACCGGAATTTCGGCGGGCTCTCGGCCCTTCGCGTTTCACCGGACGGCTCGCAGTTTCTGTCGCTGAGCGACAAGGGCCGCTGGTTTCGCGGACGCATCGTTTATCAAGGCACGCATCCGGTCGGATTGGCGGATGTCGAGACGGCGCCGATGCTGGGCACGGATGGTCGGCCGCTTGCCGCGCGCGGCTGGTACGACACCGAGTCGCTCGCGGAAGACAACGGCACGCTCTATGTCGGCATCGAGCGCGTCAACCAGATCGTCCGATTCGACTATGGCAAGGACGGTTTGATGGCGCGCGGCCGCCCGATCGCATTGCCGCCCGACGTGCGGCGGTTGCCGCACAACAAGGGCCTGGAGTGTCTGACGGTGCCGCCGAAAGGGCAGCCACTCGCCGGCACGCTGATCGCGATCTCCGAGCGCGGCCTCGACGCGCAGGGCAATCTTCGCGCCTTTCTGATCAACGGAACGAATTTCGGCGCCTTTGCGGTGCGGCGCAAGGACGATTTCGATGTGAGCGATTGCACGACCACGCCGCGCGGGGACCTGCTTATTCTGGAGCGCCGGTTCACATGGACGGCCGGGGTCGCCTTGCGCATTCGCCGCGTGCCGCTGTCGCAGGTGAAACCAGGCGCGCTGATCGATGGGCCGGAGCTGATCTTCGCCGACATGGGTTACCAGGTCGACAACATGGAAGGCATCGCGGTGCATCGAGCGCCCAACGGCGAGCTTGTGCTCACACTCATCTCCGACGATAATTTTTCTCCGATCCAACGCAACCTGCTGCTGCAGTTCACGTTGGTCGGAGAATGACGGCGTTGCTCGTTGTTATGAGCCGACGACGCCGGTTTGCTTCTTCTTTATCTCGCGTTTGATCTCGCGCATCTGCGGCGAAAGCACCGCATCCCTGGTGGAGACCAAATAAGCGTCGAGGCCGCCGCGGTGATCCACCGTCTTGAGCGCATTGGCGGAAACCCGAAGCTTGATCGAACGGCCAAGCGCGTCCGATATCATGGTGACGTTGAGCAGGTTGGGAAGGAACCGCCGCTTGGTCTTGCGGTTGGAATGGCTGACACGGCGCCCGGTTTGCGCCGACTTGCCGGTCAACTCACAACGCCGAGACATGGGATTAATTCCTTCGGTTCGCTTCAATGCCGTTACGGCACTGGAATAACACGTTCCGTAATGCGCCGGACGTATAGTTGAGGGGGTTGAGGCCCGTCAAGTTCAGGAAATGAGCCGATTTGGCCGACCGGGGGGCGCCGACCGACCATATAAACGACTTATTCGGCTGCAGAATGCGGCCAGTCGGTCACATCGGAATGATCCGATCGCGTCTCGACGAAGCGGCAAATGTTCTTGGCACATGTAGGGTGCAGGTTGGTTGGTCGATCAGCCGCTTCCGCCCTGAGCCATCCAAAGAGGATCGCGGCCGTGCCGTCCTTCCAGCCAGTGTTTAAAATCTTCCTGCTGGCCATTTTGTGCGCGTCGGCGGGCGGTGGCGATGCGCTGGCGCAGGGCAAACTCGACGCCAGCTATGTGGCATCGCTTGCCGGCATTCCGGTGGGAACCGGCCGCTGGATGGTGGACATCGGAGACGACAAATATTCCGCGATTGCGACCGGCGGGACCACCGGGCTGTTGCGTGTTTTCGCTGCGGGCGAAGGCACGAGCGTCGCGCGCGGCGCGATGATCAAAGGCACGCCGGTACCCGGAAGCTTCAACGCAACGATCACTTTCGACAAATACACCGAAGAGTTCCGCATGGGGCTCAACGGTAATCTCGTGACGGATGTCTCGATTACGCCGCCGCCACCGCCCAACCCCGACCGCATACCGCTGACCGATGCGCATCGCCAAGGTGTCGCCGATCCGATGACGGCGACGCTGATGCGTGTGCCCGGAAACGGCAACCTGATGTCGCCGGAGGCCTGCAAGCGCACGCTCGCCGTATACGACGGCCGCATGCGCTACGACCTTCAGCTCGACTATAAGCGTGTGGACCAGGTCAGCACGAACAAGGGCTATTCGGGCTCCTCGGTCGTGTGCGCAATGACTTACGTTCCGATCGCCGGGCACAACCCGCAGCGTACGGCAATCAAGTATCTGGTCGCGTCACGCAACATGGAACTGTGGCTGGCGCCGATTGCCGGAACACGCCTGGTGGTACCGTTTCGCGTGTCGGTGCCGACACCGTTCGGGGTCGGCATCGTGCAGGCCACGGAGTTCGTGACGGCCGCGCAGCCGCCTCACGCCGCGACGGCGAGTTCAAAATCGCCCTAGCCGGCTGGTTATGCACTGATGCCTGTGGTTATCCACAATAGTGGAAAGCTTTTCCACGTTGACTCTTCAGCGGAACCTCATCTCGTGAGGCCTTAACGTTTTCAGCCGATTAGATGCGCGGTTTTACGCTGTAAAATACTTGATGTTGTGGAGCGATGCGTTGAACGCGCCAGATATCGCAGTGAACAAACTCCGACAGCTTGCGAGTCAGCGATTCGGCCGCGTTTCGTTCCAGACTCGTTCGCAAGCTTAAGCTACGGCAGGAATTGCGTAACATTGTGGTACAGAATTCCCGCCTGACGGGCGAATCCGCCGTGATGTGGCTCCAGAGTTCAATGAAAGCCTGCGATGAACCGTCAGCCCAGCGGCTCGTGCCAGTCCGGCAATTGAAAATCCTTATCCTCGGCGGCTACGGCACCTTCGGTGGGCGCCTCGTGCGGCTGCTCGCCGACGATCAGCGGTTCACATTGGTCATTGCGGGGCGATCGCAGGAGCGGGCGGAGGACTTTTGCGCGGGTCTCAACTGCCAGGCGACGTTGGCGGCTTGCGCGTTCGATCGCGACGCCGATATGGAGGTCCAACTCGGCGCGATCAAACCGGACATCGTGGTGGACGCCAGCGGGCCGTTTCAATCCTACGGCAACAATCCTTATCGCCTGGCGGCGGCGGCAGTTGCGCTGAAGCTTCACTATCTTGACCTCAGCGACGGTTCCGATTTCGTGAAAGGCATTGCCAAGTTCGACCGTGCGGCACGCGAGGCGGCGGTTTTTGTCCTGTCGGGCGTGAGCAGCGTGCCGGTGCTGACGGCGGCGGCGGTTCGGCATCTCTCGCTCGGATTTCCACCGATCAAAGCGATCAGCGCCGGCATCGCGCCATCGCCCTATGCGCGCGTCGGCTTGAGCGTGACACGCGCGATCGCTGGCTATGCGGGCAAGCCGGTTTCGTTGCTCCGAAACGGCAAACCCTTTGTCGGCCACGCGCTCACCGAGACGCGACGATATACCATCGCGCCGCCGGGCCGCGTGGGACTGAAAAGCAGACGCTTTTCGCTCGTCGACGTGCCCGATCTTGCGTTGCTGCCCGAGCTGTGGCCGACGCTGAGTTCCGTCTGGTTTGGGGCAGGGCTGATGCCTGACATCCTCCATCGCATACTCAATGGACTGGCTTGGCTTGTGAGGTGGAAAATCCTGGCGTCGCTGACGCCGCTCGCCCCCTTCATGCACCGCGTGAATGGCCTGCTGCGGTGGGGCGAGGATCGCGGCGGCATGTTCGTCGGCATTATTGGCGTGCGCGATGACGGCACGTCCGTCAGGCGCTCGTGGCATCTCGTGGCCGAAGGCGACGATGGTCCTTTCATCCCGTCGATGCCGGCAGCGGCGATCATCCGGCATTGCCTCAATGGCCGCTTTCCCGCGTTTGGTGCGCGGCCGGCCGTCAACGAGCTTGAATTGTACGACTATGCGCCGCTGTTTGCCGGACGGCGGATCGCGACGGGCTGCCGGGAGGTCGCACCGGAAACACAAGCCCGGCCGCTCTATCGCCGTCTGCTCGAGGATGCGTGGGACACCTTGCCCGAGCCGATACGGCAGATGCACGATTTGACGGACTGCCTCGTTGCCAAGGGCAGCGCGAGAGTCCAGCGCGGCCGCCGACTATTGGCGCGCCTCATCGCCGGCATGGTCGGCTTTCCGCAAACCGGAAGCGATGTTCCGGTCGAGGTCGGTTTTGAAGCGCGGCTAGGTTGCGAGCATTGGCGGCGCATATTCAACAGCCGATCGTTCTCGAGCACGCAGGAAGCCGGCCGCGGGCGTTTCGAGCACCTCCTGTGCGAACGGTTCGGCCCGCTGGTTTTTGGCATGGCGCTGGCGATCGAGGGCGGCCGCATGCGACTGGTGCTGCGGCGATGGACATTTCTCGGCGTTCCGATGCCGGTTGCATGGGCGCCATTCGGGAATATCTATGAGGAGGTCGACAACGGGCGGTTCTGTTTTCATGTGGAGATCCGGCATCCGCTGACCGGCCTGATCGTCGAATATCGCGGGTGGCTCGTGCCACAGATGCCGGCTTCCGATAATGCTCGACAAACGCCACCCAATCCTGCTTTGGTCCGGCTCGGTGTAGAGACCACGTGATGCCCCCCTCGTCAGCAATGTCAGCCAGCCGCGACGTTCGCGCGCGCGGTGCCGGCGTCACCGCCGTTCTGGGTCCGACCAATACCGGCAAAACGCATCTCGCGATCGAGCGCATGCTCGCGCATTCCTCCGGCATGATCGGATTGCCGCTGCGGCTGCTTGCGCGCGAGGTCTACAACAAGGTGATCGACCGGGTAGGTGCGGAGAACGCCGCGCTGATCACCGGCGAGGAAAAGATCAAGCCGCCGAACCCGCGCTATTGGGTCGCGACGGTGGAAGCCATGCCGCGCGACCTCGATCTGGCGTTCGTGGCCATCGACGAGGTGCAACTCGGAGCGGATTTCGAGCGCGGGCACGTCTTCACCGACCGCATGCTCAATCGCCGCGGGCGCGAGGAGACTCTGGTGCTCGGGGCCGCCACGGTGCGGCCGATGGTGGAAAAGCTGTTACGCGGGGCGAATATCGTAAGCCGGCCGCGGCTGTCCACGCTGATCCACGCCGGAGACAAGAAGCTCACGCGGCTCCCGCGACGCAGCGCGATCGTCGCGTTCTCGGCCGAGGAAGTCTACGCCATCGCCGAATTGATCCGCCGCCAGCACGGCGGCGCCGCCGTGGTGCTGGGTGCACTCAGCCCACGCACACGCAATGCGCAAGTCGCGCTCTATCAGTCCGGCGATCTCGATTATCTCATCGCGACGGATGCCATCGGGATGGGGCTCAATCTCGACGTCGATCACGTTGCGTTTGCATCCGACCGCAAATTCGACGGCTACCAGTTCCGCCGCCTCAATCCGGCAGAGCTTGCGCAAATCGCCGGGCGCGCCGGGCGGGCCACGCGTGACGGCACATTCGGTACCACGGGACGCTGCCCACCTTTCGAGGACGAACTGGTGCGCGCGCTGGAAAATCATTCATTCGAGCCGCTGCAACTTCTGCAATGGCGCAACACCGATCTTGATTTTATGTCGATCGGCGCGCTGCAGGCCTCGCTTGCGACGGTGCCGAACGAGAGCGGCCTGACGCGCGCGCCCATCGCGGAAGATATTCTTGTGCTGGAACACGCGGCGCGCGACGACGAAATTCGTGACATCGCCGTGACGCCGAACGCCATCGAGCGGTTGTGGGAGGTGTGCCAAGTCCCGGATTATCGTAAAATTGCACCCGCCACGCATACCGAACTCGTGGTTACCCTCTATGGATTCCTGATGCGGGAGGGTAGAATTCCGGTCGACTGGTTCTCCCGCCAGGTCGCCGAGGCCGACCATACCCATGGCGACATCGATACGCTCTCGAACCGAATAGCGCATGTACGAACGTGGACTTTCGTGGCGAACCGCCCGGATTGGCTGGGAGATCCGGAGCATTGGCAGGTGGTCACGCGCGCGGTGGAGGACAAGCTTTCCGATGCCTTGCACGAACGGCTCATCGAACGTTTCGTCGATCGCCGTACCAGCGTGTTGATGCGACGGTTGCGTGAGAACACGATGCTGAACACCGAGATCAAGAAAACCGGCGAGGTCATGACCGAGGGTCATGTGATCGGCCGGCTGGAAGGATTCAGCTTTACGGCGGACAGCGCAGCCGAAGGGTCGGAAGCCAAGGCACTGCAGGCGGCCGCGCGCAGCGCGCTCGCGGGCGAGATCGATGCGCGGGCGCGGCGCCTGTCGCAGGCACCCGATCGTGATTTCATCCTCGCGATGGACGGCACGCTGCGCTGGACCGGCGAGGCGGTGGCAAAACTGGCGGCCGGCGACGACGTGTTGCGGCCGCGGTTGCGTATCATCGCTGACGAGCAGCTCACCGGCGCGCCGCGCGACGCGGTGCAGACGCGACTCGATCTGTGGCTCAAGACCCATGTGGAGCGGCTGCTCGGACCGCTGTTCGAGCTGACGCTCGCCGAGGACGTCACCGGCATCGCGCGCGGAATAGCGTTCCAACTCGTCGAAGCGCTCGGCGTGCTCGAACGGCAAAAGGTGGCCGAGGACGTCAAAGGGCTCGATCAGCCGGCGCGCGCGACGTTGCGCAAGCATGGCGTGCGCTTCGGCGCCTATCACATTTACGTTCCGGCCTTGCTCAAGCCGGCGCCGCGGGCGCTCGCGGTGCAGCTGTGGGCGCTCAAGCACGGCGGGCCCGAGCATGGGCTGGAGAATCTGCAGCACCTGGCCGCGAGCGGACGCACGTCGATTCCGGTCGACGAGAAAATGCCGAAGCTACTCTACCAGACATCCGGCTATCGCGTGTGCGGTGCACGTGCGATCCGCGTCGACATTCTGGAGCGGCTCGCGGATCTGATCCGGCCGGCGCTGGCTTGGCGCGGGGGATTGAGCGGCAACAAACCCGCGGGCGCGATTGACGGAAGGGCGTTCACGGTGACCGGCGCGATGACGTCGCTCACCGGCGCATCGGGCGAGGATTTCGCCTCGGTACTGCGCGCGCTCGGCTATCGCATGGAGCGGCGACCGAAGCCGGCCATGGCTGAACCGACCGCGACAGCGACGCCGGTCTCGACCGAGAGTGCGGTCGCGGCGGACGCAACGCCGCCGGTCGCCGTTGAGGCGCCGACGCTGGTAGAGGGCGCGGAAGCGGAGAACCCGGCAAGCGTGCAAGCGCAGCCGGCGATCAATCTTATTCCGGTCCCCGAGTATTTTCCCGCGGCGGCGGAAAGCGCGCCGTCGGCTCTGGCCGAAGCCGCGCCCGCGCCGGACATCGCGGCGCATTCAGCCGCCGCAAACGCGGAGACGTCCGTTGAAGCTCCGGTTGCAGCTGCGGCTCCGGCAGCGGCCGAACCGGAGATGATCGAGGTTTGGCGAATCGCGCGCCCGGATGGGCCGCGGCGTAAGCGAGAAGACGGCAAACGTTCGCCGCGGCGGCGCGAGCAGCAAGCGGCGAAACCGGAAGCGCAAGCCGGAGGTGAAGCACGGGCGGCGGCCGAAGCCGCTGCGGCGTCACCAGCGCCGGCCGAGGCGCGACGCGAAGAGCGCAAGCCGCGGCGTCCTCAATTCGGGCGCGATCGCGATCAGGTTGGCGAGCGCGAACGCAATGAAAGGCATGGACGCCCGCGTCCCAAAAAGCCGGAGCGCGGCGAACGCGATGAGCGTCAGGATGCCGAGCCGCGCGAGCGTTTCGGCCGCCGCCGTGACCGACGCGATCGCGACGATGATAATCGCTCTCCCCGCACATGGTCATCGGAGGATCGCGGCAAGGGGCCGGATCCGAACTCGCCGTTCGCAAAACTGCTGGCGCTCAAGGAGCAGCTGGAAACCGGCTCAAAGGAGCGGCGCTAGACCATGATCAATCATGGTCCTAATTTTTGTTCGAACATGATTGAAAGCCGGCTCCCGCTTTTCGGGATCATGTCTTAAGGGCGCCTGGACCTTGGACCGTCAACGCATAGATAAATGGCTGTGGCACGCGCGCGTGGTGCGGACGCGCACGAATGCCGCGGCGCTGGCAAGCGCGGGGCGTGTCCGGGTGAATGGGGTTCGGATCCAGGCGGCAAGCCGCGCCGTGCGTGCAGGCGACGTGATCACAATCGCGCTCGACAGCAACGTGCGTGTGCTGAAGGTGGTGCAATTCGTCGCGCAACGCGGTTCGTCGGACGCGGCGCGCAGGCTGTACGAGGAATTGGTGCCGCCCGAGGATCGCGCGACGGCAATTCTTCGATCTCTTGCGAAGCCAGCATCCATGCGGTAGGCAGCCGCAGGTCAGGACCGGCCCGGGCCGGAGCAGCGAATGACTTATGTCGTCAACGATAATTGTATTAAGTGCAAATACATGGACTGCGTCGAAGTCTGTCCGGTGGACTGTTTCTATGAAGGCCAGAACATGCTGGTCATCCACCCCGACGAGTGCATCGACTGCGGCGTGTGCGAACCGGAGTGCCCAGTCGAGGCGATCAAGCCGGACACCGAACCGGGCCTGGAACAGTGGCTGGCGCTGAATGCCGAATACGCCAAAACCTGGCCAAATATCACGGTTAAAAAGGAGCCCCCGGCCGATGCCAAGGAATGGGAAGGCGTGCCGGATAAATTCAAAAAGTTCTTTTCACCGGAACCGGGTAGTGGGGACTAACTGGGATTTTAACCAATATTAACGATTTTATCTGGGGGAACTACATAACGGTCCATTTATCATGGGTTAAGGCATTGATTTTTGCGGAAAATGTGATATATAGTGTGTCCCATGATACTTGGATGACACCCGAGTTCGCTCCCCGTGGGGAGCTTATTTTTTCGGGGTCCAACAAGAAAATCCGGGACTGGGGCGTGGTACGGCACACGCATTAGCGGTGATAGGGAAAATGCGCCAAAAGACAAGAAAATCCGCCGGATCGGTCCGGCGGGGTAAAAAGGGCTCAACCGGCGTCAGCCGGAGGGGCTCACATGCGGTACGCGGCAATGCGCGGCACGGGGCTACCGTCGCCAAGGCGCATAAGCCTGAGCAAGGAGCAGTCCCTGGAATGACCGCCAAAAAGGCTACCCAGCGCCAAGGCTTCAAGACCAACGAGTTCATCGTCTACCCCTCCCACGGGGTCGGCCAGATCGTCGCCATCGAGGAGCAGGAGGTGGCGGGGCTCAAGCTCGAGCTGTTCGTCATCAACTTCGTCAAGGACAAGATGACCCTGCGGGTGCCCACTGCGAAAATCGCCAGTGTCGGCATGCGCAAGCTCGCCGAGGGCCCGCTGGTCAAGCGTGCGCTCGAAACGCTCAAGGGCCGCGCGCGGATCAAACGCACGATGTGGTCGCGGCGCGCGCAGGAATACGAGGCCAAGATCAACTCCGGCGACATCGTGGCGATCGCTGAAGTGGTGCGCGACCTCTACCGCTCGGAGACGCAGCCCGAGCAGTCGTACAGCGAGCGGCAGCTTTATGAAGCCGCGCTCGACCGGCTGTCGCGCGAAATCTCCGCCGTGCAGCACGTGACCGAAACCGAAGCGGTGAAGGAAATCGAAGCCGCGCTCGCCAAGGGTCCGCGCCGCGGTCCGGCGAAGACCGGTGAAGAGCCGGCCGAAGTGGTCGAGGAAGAGGCGGCAGCGTAAGGCGCTCCGCGCAACCGACGAAAAAATACCGAGGCCCGGTCGCGAGACCGGGCCTTTTGGTTTTTCGGAGCGAAGCTCAGCGCGCACCACAAAAAAACGCGAGACATTTGGTTTTCTGGATTCCCGCTTGGGCGGGAGTGAACGGATGCGAATTTCAAACCGCCACGGCGGTGGCGTCGTAGGCGTAAAGCCATTCCATGCGCTCGCGCACGCGCTCCTGCTGCCATTCGCGCGCGACTTCGATGCCGACCGCCTTGGGATCGGCGAGCGCGGGGCTGAACGCCGAGCGGCGGTTCTCGTGGGATTTGCGCACGACGGCGGCGGTGCGTTCACGGCGGATGTCCTCGTAGCGGCCGAACGCGGCGGCGGGGTCGGCAAAATGTTTCGCGAGACACGCGGCGAGGATGTAGCCGTCCTCGATCGCCATGACGCCGCCCTGGCCAAGGAACGGCAGCGTCGGGTGGCAGGCGTCGCCGAGCAGCGTGGCGCGGCCGCGGCTCCAGCGCGCCATCGGGCCGCGCACCATCATGGCCCATTTGTAGGGCGTCTCGATGCTCTCGATGATGGCGTGCACGTCCTCGTGCCAGCCGCGATAGTCGTTGGCGAGCTCGCCTTTGCTGCCCTGCGTGACCCAGGATTCGATCCGCCAGTCGTCGCGCTCGACGAAACTGATGAAGTTCATGATCTCGCCGCGCCGCACCGGATAGTGCAGCACATGGCCATGCGGGCCGAGCCAGTTGGTGCCGATGTTTTGCGCGATGTGGGCGGGAAGCTTGTCCATCGGCGCGAGCCCGCGCCAGGCGATGCAGCCGGCAAACTCCGGGCGGTCGGCGCCGAACAGGCCGGCGCGCACCTTGGAATGGATTCCGTCGGCGCCGATAACATAGGCGGCTCTGACCGTTTCGCCGTTCTTAAAAGAGATGTCGACGTGATCGCGCTCGGAGGCGATGGCGGCGCAGCGCCGGCCGAGCTTGATCGCATCGGGTTTCTCGGCGCGCACGGCTTCGGCAAGCAGGCCGTGCAGATCGCCCCGGTGCAGCATGACGTGCGGCGTGCCATAGCGTTCGGCGGTTTTCGCGCCGAGGTCGAACCAGTTCCAGGTTTCGCCCGTGCTCCAATGGCGGATGACGCGGCGCGCGGGCAGCACCTGCACGCGCTTGAGCGCTTGCTCAAGACCGAGCGCGTAGAGCACGCGCGTGCCGTTGGAGCTGATCTGGATGCCGGCGCCGACTTCTTTCAGCTCCGGCGCCTGTTCGTGGATCTCGGCAGCGAGGCCGCGCTTGAGCATGGCGAGCGCCGCCGCGAGGCCGCCGATGCCGCCGCCGATGATGACGATGTTGTCGGAGGATGACATCGGCGTGCTGCGACGCGGCTCAGTCGCTTTTCGCGCCGGACGATTTCACGATCTCGGCCCAGCGCGGCATTTCGTCGGCGATGAATTTCGAGAAGTCTTGCGGCGAGCCGATTTTCGCCTCGAAGCCGAGCTTCTTCATGCTCTCCTTCACTTCCGGCGAGCGCAGCGTTTCGTTGATGGCGGAATTGAGCTTGCCGACGATCTCGGGCGACGTGCCTGCCGGCGCCAGCATGCCGGCCCAGAAATCGAGCGTGAGACTCGGCAATTTGGCTTCGATCATCGTGGGCACGTCCGGCAAATCGGGGCTGCGATCAGGGCTGGTGATGGCGATCGCGCGTAATTTGCCTTCGCGGATCAGCGGCAAGGTCGTGGCCGGCGTGGGCAGCAGCATCTGCAGCCGGCCGCCGAGGAAGTCGGGCATGGCGGCGGCGCCGCCCTTATAGGGCACGCTCAGGATGTCGGCGCCGGTGAGGACTTTGAAACGTTCGCCTACGAGTTGCGACGCCGTGCCTTGCGCGAAGCCGAAGCTGACCTTGCCGGGATTGGCCTTGGTATAGGCGACGAATTCGGCGACGTTTTTCGCCGGCAGGCTCGGATGGATCGCGAGGAGCCATGGCGCGGTCGTGACCGTCGCGATCGGCGCGAAATCCTTGCGTGGATCGTAGTCCAGCTTCTTGTTGAGCGCCGGATCGATCACCAACGCGGAACTCACGAACAGCAGCGTATAGCCGTCCGGCTCGGCGGTCGCGACCGCCTTGGTTCCGATGGTGGTGCCGCCGCCGGGCTTGTTTTCGACGACGAGGGGCTGTCCGAGCCGCGGTCGCAGATGCTGCGTCAACAGCCGCGCCATCACGTCGTTCGGCGAGCCGGGCGTAAACGGCACGACGACCTTGATCACGCGTGACGGATATTGGTCGGCAAGCGCAGGCGCGCAAACGCCAACGAGAGGGGCTGCGCTCGCAGCAAAGAGTGCGATGGCGGCTGCGACTGTTCGTCTGGTCGGCATGACCCTGCGATTGCCGCGAGCTCTAGTTCTTCGGTTTGAAATTGATCGCCTTGACGGTGGCGGCGATTTTGGCGCGTTGCTCGTCAATCGCATCGGCGAATTCCTTCGGCCCGCCGATGTTGATGGCCTGTGCGGTGGCCCGCAGCCGGTCGCCGATGACGCCGTCGGCGGTCACGGCCTTGAAGTCGGCCGCGATCTTCTCCTTCAGCTCGTTCGACATGGTCTTCAGGCCGAACAGGCCGACGAGCCCTTCGACCTCGAGCGACGGATAGCCGCTCTCGCGCGCGGTCGGGATGTTCGGAAACGCGGGCGCGCGCGTCTTGTTGTTCACGATCAGCGGCCTGATCCGACCGGCCTGGATTTGCGGCTGCACGATCGCATACGACGACATCACGACCTGGATGCGGCCTTCGCCGAGATCGGTCGGCGCTACGTTGATGTCCTTATACGGCACCTGCACGATGTCGAGCTTCTCCTCGTGCTCATAACCCCAGAAGGTGAATTCGGTGATGCCTTGCACGAGACCGGCATTAAACTTTCCGGGCGCGGCGCGCGCGGCTTCGGTGAACTCTTTCATGCTCTTGTAGGGGGTGTCTTGCTTGACGGCGAGCGCCAGGATCGTGTTGGAGACGCGGACGATCGGAATAAGATCGGCCGGATTATAGGGAAGCTTGGTGTAATTGAACGGATGCACGGTGAAATTGCCGGCCGGGCCGAACAGCAGCACGTGATCGTCATTGGCGCCAAGGAACGCCTGTATGGCGACGATGCTGTCGCCGCCGGGACGATTCTCGATCACAACGGGCTGGCCCCACTTGGCCTGCAGTTTTTCGGCGAAGAGCCGCGCGCCGATGTCGGCGCCGGCACCGGGACCGAACGGGACGATGAATTTGACCGGGTGGGTCGGCCAATTCTCGGCCTGCGAAGGAGCCGAAGTGGCCAGCAGTCCGAGCGTCGCCAGAACTCCGACGACAACAATTGCCCCAGCTTTCATCACGCGCATGATTTCCTCCCGGTTTTGCGGTCTTTGCTTATCTTAAGCCGTTCGGTCCGCGAATCGAAAGGGGATGCTCACGGCTTCGTCTTGGCTGGGGTTGCCTGGGCGATGGCTTTGACGCGGGCGTGCTGGTCGGCAAGCATTGCAACAAAATCTGCGGTTGTGCCGACGCGAATGACTTGGCCGAGCGCTGTGAGCCTTTCGGCGGGCATCAATGGGGCGACGGCGCGCACATCGCCGGCGATGCGGTCGCGCAAGGCTACCGGCATATCGCGCCAGCCAAAAAATCCCTGAAAACCCTCGGCCAGAGCGTCGGGAAATCCCGCTTCCATCACGGTCGGTACCTGCGGCGCGGCGGTCGAGCGCTGGCGGGCGGTGACCGCGAGAATTTTGGCCTTGCCGGATTGCGCGAGCGGAATGAGCGGCAGCAAGCCGGTCGCAACGGCGGTAATGCGGCCCTCGGCCAAGTCTTGCAGGGCCGGATTGAAGTCGCGATAGGCGACCTGCACCATATCGAGCTTGCCGCCCTTGATGAAGCCGTTGAAGCCGAATTGCGGCATGCCGGGCGTCGCTGCCCAGTTCAATTTGCCCGGCTCGGCGCGCGCCCGTTCGGCAAGTTCGGCGAGCGAGGCGATGTTGAAAGAGGCGGAAGCGGCGATGGCAATAAAGGAATCCGAGGCGGAGACGATGGGAACCAGATCGCGCTCCGGATCATAGGGCAGTTTGTCGTTGAGCACCGGATTGATGGTGACGGGGCCGCCGAACGAAAACAAAAGCGTGTGGTCATCGTGCGCGCTGACGAAAGCGCTCACCGCAACAAGCGCGTCGGGACCGGGGCGGTTCTCGACGACGACAGGCTTGCCCCAACGCTGCGAAAGTTTCTCGGCATAGAGGCGCGCCGTGACATCGGTTGCGGTGCCAGGCGAGAGCGGAACGATCAGCTTGACAGTGCGTTGCGGCCAATCGGTTTGCGCCGATAACGGGACGACGGATGCAGCGAGGATGATTCCGAGACTGATGGCGCGAACCGCAGCCTTAAGGATCGTCAGAGTCATGACACTCCTGCATCGCAGAACGGCAGTCTATCCCGTGCGCCTGCGGTTATTCCACCACGATCTTGACGAGGTCGCCCGGCTTCACCTTGTCACCGGTAGCGAGGCCGTTGAGCACGCGAAAGCGTTCGATGGCGCGGTCCTTGATCGCCATGCGACGCGCCAGACTTTCGACCGTATTGCCGGCCGCCACTCTGACCACCTTGATGCGAAATGGCTTAACCGATGCGGCTTCGGCGGGGATCAGGCGGCGAAAGGTCGCAATGGATTCGCCGATTGCCCGTTCGGCGGTCTCGGTCGCGTGCTTCGAGGCAAAGATGAAACGGCACATGTCGTCGTCGAAACGTATGATGAAGAGGCGAAACGCCCATTCGTCGTTGGTGGCGGTCGCCGTGGCGGCCGGCAGTCCATTGATGACGGTCTCGGTGATGCTTTTGCCATCGATGTTTTCGAGCCAGCTGGAGTTGAGATAGTCGGTCGGCGCCTGGTTTGGCGCGGCGTGCACGACGTCGAGACGCAGCGCTTGCGTGCCGTTGTCCTTGATGCCGAATACGGCCTGCGCGGTATTGTCGAGGCTGAAGCCTGCCGGCGCAGTGAATGTGAAGCCGAGCTTGGGATGCAGGAAACGCCGGCCGCGCACGATTCCTTCGCTTGGATCATCGCCGTAGACGAGTCCATCCAGCATTTTCAAATATTCATTCTTGTCGCGTTTGCCGGTGCCCGGGCTGGCGTATTGGCGCGCGTTGGCGCGGGCGTTCCTGATGCGGTCGGGCGTGGAAGGGTGCGACGACAGAAAATCCGGCGGACTGGTGTTGGCATTCGCCGTGGTCCTGCCCGCAACATGGGAATTCAGCTCCGCATTGAGCTCCATCGAGGTCAGGAGACGCTGCGCTCCATAGGGATCGAAGCCGGCTCGGGCGGAGATACCGACGCCGATCCCGTCGGCTTCGAATTCCTGCGCGCGCGAGAAAATTGCAAGCGCGACCTTCGAGCGCGCCAGCGCGAGCGCGCCCATTTGCGGATCGCCGAGGAGTTCGGTGTAGACCCGGCTGTAGACCTGCGCCTGTCGCGCCTGATCCTCGCGAAATGCGGCGTGACGCGCGATCACATGCGCCATTTCGTGGGAAAGCACCGAGGCAAGCTCGGAAGAATCGTTGGCGAGCGCGATCAACCCGCGCGTGATGTAAAGCTGGCCGCTGGACAATGCGAAGGCATTGATCGACGGCGAGTTGAGGATGGTTATCTTGTATTTCAGATCAGGCCGCTCGGATGCCGCCACCAGCCGGTCGACGGTTTTCGCCAATAACGCTTCCAGCTGCGGTTGCTCGTAGGCGCCGCCATAGGCGGCGAGGATGCGCGCATGTTCGCGCTGCACCGCCGGCGCCAGTTCCGGCGTCTTTTCCAAATTCGCCGCGGCGACCGGCGGCGGGTCGGCAGCGGGCTGGGCGCTGCAGGCCGCAAGGACGAGCGAGAGCGGCACCAGCAATCGCGCCGTGCGTAGGAATGTGCGAAAAGGTTCGAGCCGCGCGATCGCGAAGGCGATGCCCGTTGCCGTCGTTGTGTCAGTGTTGCTCGGCAAGCTCGATCTGCTCCGGCCGCGTGGCCTCGATCCAGGGCCCGCCGCGCTCTTCGATAAAACCGCGCACGCGGATGCGCCGGCCTGAAAGCTTCTTCAGATCGACGCCGGCACCGGTGAAAGTACGTTCGTTGCGCTTGAGCACGGTTACCGTGAAATCCTCCGCCCAGCGGCGTCCGAAATTCACATAAATGGTGCCTCTGCTCTCGCGTACCGACAACACCCGGCCCTCAACGAGCGCGAACCGGCCGCGCTCGGCCAAGACTTTCGTCGGATTCTCCGCCTGCTGGACGACGTAATATGGATCAGCCCAGAGCCCGAGGCCAGCAGTGCGCGCCGCGTGTTCGTCCGCCAGCAACGCGCTCGCGCAGGACGAGTCGCCGACCTCAGCGGCGACGCGGGCGTGGCCTTGCGCAAGCATGTCCTGCTGCACCGCGCGCTTCTGACCCTCAACGAAGACGTAGGCGACGATGCGACCATAGCGGTCGGCATTGGGCCCGAGGGTTTTCAGCGTCACGTTCTTGCCGTTGAGCAGCGTTTCGAGTGCGGTCTTGGCGGCAAGCCCGGCCTTCGCCGGCGAGCCGGTTTCGCCCGGCAGCGGCATGGATGGAACTTCGATGGCGGCTAGCCGGATTTGCTGGCCATCGTCGAGATGAAAGGTGCGGCCGTCGACGATGCGGCGCACGGTGCCGGTGCCGAGCGTCTCAAGATTGCAAGCCGTTGCAATGTCCGGTCTCGGCTCGGCCCGCACGGCGGCGGCAAACCCGATGGCCGCGAGGATTAGAATCCGCGTCCAAGGGCTGCCGAGAAAACGGATGGATTGGACCATAGGCGTGACTGATCTTTGGCCGCGGCGGAATTACGCTGAATGTTAATGTATCAGTATGATGTCATCGCGGCAGAATTGCGAGACCGGCCAATACGGTTGGCGCGGCAAGCCGATGAAGGCCTGATGCCGGGTAGAAGACCTTCATGGGGATGAAGGCCTATGCGAGTAAACTGCTTGTGATAAACAACAACCACGGTCCCGTAGCTCAGCCGGATAGAGCAGCGGTTTCCTAAACCGAAGGTCGGAGGTTCGAGTCCTCTCGGGACCGCCAACTATATCTTTGAGATTATTCACGTTCGGCTCCAATATTTTTCGGCTTGAGAAAAGGTTTGACACTTTTACCGATCAGGTTTGACAGTTTTTGTGCTGCGTCTGTTCAACTCGGCGTCGAAGGAACGAACAACGCCGCGCATCTTCGGCTTCAAGTCTGCACCCTTCGCGTAGTGTCTCGCCATCTCGATTGTTTTTTGACCGAGCGCATCCGCAATTGTCCGCTCATCATGCCCAATCTCGCGAAGGATGACCGCCACCGTGTGGCGTAGGCCATATAACGTGAGTGCGGGGCCGACCCGACCACCGACTTCAAGCTTGATGCGCACCTTGCGCCAAGACGCGCGAAACCCGCTTATGGTCCACGGGCGCCCGTAAGAGTTTGCGCACAAGGTGATTGCATCATGACGGGGCGCAGCATCGAGAACGGTTGCCAATGGCGCGGGGCAGGGCCAATAAATCGGTTGGTTATTTTTCGATCGTTTCGTGGCGATTTCGCCATCGCGGTAGTAAGTACGCGGCAAACTCAGCGCGTCCTTTGGACCGAGGCCCGTGAACATCATGAGTGCGATCGCGGGCTTAAGGTGGGGCGTACAAGCCGCGAGTACTGCGTCGCGTTCTTCATCGCACCACGGACGATTTGCTTCCGGCGCGCCCTTTTTACGGCGAATATCCTTGATGCCCGCAGCCGGGTTACTTGCCAAATATCCGCGCTCAGCTCCCCAACCAAAAATCATCGAAAACCGCGCTTTGACGTCATTGGCGAACTTTCGACCCCGAGCCTCACGGGCCTTGTCGCGAATTCGAACCACGAGCGGCCGATTAAATTGAACGAGCGGCGTGTCCGCGATCGGCTTCAAGTAATCAAATACTCTCTGGTAATCTGAGCGTGTACGGGGAGCCAGGTCGGGGAATGCGCTTGCGCGATATTCTGCAATTAGCAGCCCAAGCGTGCCGGGCTTAGGCGTAGTGACCCTCGCCAGCTCGGTAAGCCGAGCGCACTCAGCGAAAAACTCCGCAGAGCCAAGCGGTGCCTTAGCCAGATCAATGGGCGACCCGGTTTTGCGATGATAACAGCGCCACCTACCGTGACGATCGATAAATATCTGAAAGCCTTTGACGCGGACTGAAGTCATTTGAGCCTCGCAACGATAGTGTTAGCGTCATGATCACCCAGACCGGATTTGAGGGTGTTCAACCACGTATCGAGGTCCTGAATGTCGTAGCGAAGATCGCCATTCTCAAATCTGACCGGATGCACCGGGCATTCAATTTCAAATCGCTTTAATGATCGTCCACAGTGATGCGCCGCCTCTGACCGAGTGAGCATCCGTTTCGAAATGATATTGAGTTGTAAAACCGCGCTGGTCATGAGTCGCGCTTTCCATCCATCCCGAAATTATTTTTTAGCTTTCCCAGCCCTGCTGGGAGCAAATTAATAGCGGCGTCAAGCTCATGCAGATCCCACGCCTTGCGACGGCTGCTCAAACATTTCGGCGCCGGCATGCAGTCGTCGTGGACCAGTCTGTCGAAGGCGTTAGCAGACAGACCTACATAGGCTGCCGCGGCCTCGCGCATGACAAGGCGAGGGGGGAGCGTCGTCGGCAATGCAGTTGGTCGCGGCATCACTTGCGCCTCCTGGTGGTCTTTTTGCGAGGACTGCCGTCAGCGCTCGCGGCACTTTTGCCAATTTCTTTGGCGTATCGGCGATGATCTTCCGCAGTGCCTTCCGCAAAACCTTCACCGAGATTTCGAAGAACATCCGTAATAAATCTGTCTGGCTCAAACGCGAAATATGCTGGCGGCAAGCGGTCTTTCGAAAGATTTTCAAACCGAAAAGTGTCGTCCGCTCCGAAAACTTCCACGGCAACTTCCGGCATAGCGTCGGCGGACTTGAAAGCCATGATCCATTCGTTGCCGCGTGGAAAAATCATCACCGTTGGGCCGAGAGATACACTCGACTTTGGCCGAAAAATATGCCCCAGGTTCTCGATGAAGCGCTCGGAAAACGCTTTTGCGACTCGAAGTGGCGTTCCAGACGCGACAAAATATGACGCACAAGCCAGCAGCAGCGCATCACGCGCCGAATATAAACGCTGTTCATTCGTCGGCCGATGATTATCAGCGTCGAGTTTGAAGACTTTGCGGGTCAGCCAGTTGGTTAGTGTCGATTGCGGAATTCCAATTCGACGCGTCAATATTTTCGCACCTAGCTTAGGGAACCTAAGGGCCGCAAGCTGCTGTTGCTCTCGCTCCCGGAAGCGCTGCGCTAAGTCGTTTAATTCGTCGCCCGTCATTGTGTTCACCGAGATCGATAGACTGATGCATAATATTGATCTTGTTATGGGGTGAATGCAGGTCGGCTACGTTACTGGCAATCACGACCCCCTTGGCATTGCGCCAAGGCATCGCCTGAGGCAGTAAATTAAGTGACTGCTCTTTGAAAGACCGAATTAATTTTGAAAACCACGTGTCAGCCATTTGTCGCCCCTAAATTTGTTATGGTCGCACGTTTGAAATCCGTCGTTGGGGATTCGTGGCGTCAATCATCATCAATATGGAAACGTAGACTCCTAGCTCGATTAGCCGACGCTAGGGCCGAGGTAGAGTTCATTCAACTTAATCGTCGGGTTTGTGACCGCCGAAAATCCTCTGTTTGCGCCAATGTGAGATCTTAGGCCGGTTTGTAACTCTAAGAGATTGAAATAACTCATTTTTGGCACACCGGCCCGGGGAGCCAAATCTCAGTTTTTGCCAAATTGGCCCTGCTGCCGGCCGCAACTTGCGCGGCGATGGCCGTCGTTTCTGCCCCTATAGGGAGGCTATTGATTAGCCTGGCCGCGTCGGTCTTACATCGAAATGCGCGGACGATTGGGCGGTCATCGCGTGAACAGATCACATTCCTATTACGATCAGAACCGACGCCACGTTCGCTATGGCCCCAACTTCTGCCATGATCTTGCACCGCGCAATTGGTCGAAAAGTGCCATCTTCGACCAAATTGCACCGCAACAATAGGCGATACCCATCGCATTGAACCTTCAGTCCTCTACAAAATGGCTGTGGCGCAACGTCCGCATATCATCCAGGAGCGACGTTTGCCGAAAACATGAAGCCGCGCGGCCAACCGATCAGTTCTGGAGCAAAAGTGGCGGCTGTATAGAGACCCAACGAGTTGCCAGATCGTAAGCATGGGCAAGCTCAAGGCATGCACGCTCGCAATGGTTGGGAGCCACGATCTGTATCCCGATAGGCAGGCCTTCAGCGTTGAAGCCAGCTGGTACCGCCAAAGCAGGACAACCCGCCATCGTGATGGGAAGCACGATTTTCATCCACTCGTGATAGGTCTCCATTTTCCGACCAGCAATCTCCTTTGGCCAATCAAGTTTGGCATCGAATGGAAACAGCTGTGCTGTAGGGGCCACAAGGTAATCGTACTTTTCGAAAAAGCGCCGGACCGCGTGATACCATTCGGTGCGCACCGCCGAAGCAGCCGTAATGTCGAAGGCCGAAAGCTTTAGCCCCGATTCGATTTCGAAGATCGCTTCCGGCTTTAACTGCGCTCGTTTCTCAGGGTCATTGTAATAGGCCAGTAGAGCGCCGCCGTTCTGCCATGCGCGCAGTTTCAGGAAAGCCTTCCAGACCGCATCGATGGGAAAATCTGGTTGTGCTTCTTCTACCGTGCAGCCGATTGCCTCAAAGCTTTTGAGCGCGGTTCGGCACAATTCCAATACGCCTTGCTCGAACGGAATATAACCGTTGAAATCGCTAACCCACGCAATCCGCGTATTCCTAAAGTCCCGTTCCAACGGCCCTTGGAACTGACCAGAACTCGTGTCCATGGAAAGCGGAACCCGTGCGTCGTACCCTGCCTGTACAGACAGGAGCATCGCAAGATCGGGAACGCTTCTGGCCATCGGACCGACTACACCCATGGACGGCAGCCAGGCATCGCGCCCATCAGTCGGGATCAGGCCATAGCTCGTGCGAAAACCGAATACATTGTTCCAACCAGCGGGGTTGCGCAGGCTACCACCATAGTCACTGCCGTCGGCCACAGGCAGCATGCGCAACGCCACCGACACCGCCGCGCCGCCGCTGCTACCGCCAGCAGAGCGCGATTGATCATAGGCATTGCGAGTAACACCATAGACCGGGTTGTAGGTGTGGGAGCCGAGACCGAACTCAGACGTGTTGGTTTTTCCGATGAAAATTGCGCCCGCCCTACGCAAACGCTCCACCATCGCGCTGTCGGAACTTGGAACAAAGTTTTTGAGGATAGGCGAACCCATTGTCATCGGAATACCCTTTACCGGGTCAAGATCCTTACTGGCCAATGGCAGACCATGCAGCGCCCCGATCGGGTCACCTCGAGGAATTTCCGAGTCACGGTCTCTCGCTTGGGACAGCAATGTCGCGCGGTCTTGCAGTGCGACAATCGCGTTGACGTGCGGATTTACTCTCTCGATATGATCGAGATAGGCGTTCATCACCTCGACGCAGGAAACCTGTCGTGAGCGAATCGCAACGGCTAACGCGACTGCATCCATCATGACAATGTCGGGCGCAAAAGCAGCTTGCGCACCGGATTGGCAATCGTGTTTGGCGTTTTCCATGAGTAACCCACAAGTGGCCTGACGGGCACGACAAACCCTCAAATCGACTGAGGAGACCAAGCTATTGCTAGCGATGCCGGCTTTGCACCCGAAAGTGTCGCGCGCGACCATACACGATGTCTTCTTCGTACCAGGAGGAGAAATCGTATTAGTTAGCCCCTTTGCGCCACGAAATTCTCTGTCTCCATCGGTCATCACGAAAAAATGTATTGTTTGTGCATTCTCGTATAGTTCTTGATGTCGCTAGTATTGGCGGAACTGGCATTTAGCATTTTTCTCTTAGTGATCCATTGGGACTGGATCCAATACTTAGAGGGAGGATCCTGTGATGAAAACTCAGATGACAGCCGCTCTCGCGGGGGTGATTTTCATTATCGCGATGGGGTTACAATCGACCACAAGCGCGGAAGAGAAAAAATTTACACCGGCCGCAAAGCCAACCCCTCCCGCTCGAGTGGCCCCGGCGGTGCGCCCCGTTACCCCACCACCACGAACGGCTCCCATCGCGCGGCCGGTCACGCCACCGCAGCAATCGCCTGTGGTACGAGCACCACTCAGTCCGCGCGTTGTTACTCCAAGCACATCCCCAAGCGCTCCTGCTGTGACCACCCAGAGAAGCCCTGCACGTCTGATTTTAGGTCCGCTCGCAGGACCAACACATGCGACGACCATGAGGGGAGCGAGCAGGACTGTATTGTCAGGTCAAAATTTTTCTGTTTGGCGCGGTGGTGGTAGATACCGAGCCTATCGCGGCGGTCACTGGCGAACTTTTGTGAGCTTATCGGCATTAAGCCCGATCTTTGTCGGCCTCGCCTATTACTACCCCTATGCATACATCGACGCCCCATATGATTATTGCCAGGGTGGTACCGACGATGGCTGCGAACTGATGTGGCAAGAGGTGCCCACAGATGAGGGGATCGCCGAATATCAATGCGTGGCTTATTGCCCGTGGCAATGAATCCACTAATCCCAGTGATTTCTACACGGCGTGTTTTCTATCGATTTCTGATGTCCGTTATTCCCCAGATAGCGTCACAATAACGGACATCGCGTGACGTCCGAAAAGTGCCAACAGATGGGGTAATCGGCCGGCGCGTTTGTGGATAGCAGAAGAATTAGGGTGCTGCGCTTCAGGCTGATGGTGAATACGAGGTCCGCATTTTGTGGCCTCAAGCATCAGAAGGAGAAG
>Ga0335077_10000336_pt1 | contig 50727 bp, 44 predicted proteins | sample Lox_Sample_31_FD_207151 | JGI IMG/M metagenome (GOLD analysis project Ga0335077, IMG submission 207151) | Soil microbial communities from Loxahatchee National Wildlife Refuge, Florida, United States - Lox_Sample_3.1 | ecosystem: Environmental > Terrestrial > Soil > Wetlands | place: USA... | reverse complement strand
GTTGTTCGAGGTGGCCGTCGCGCAACCGATAGAGGCGGGAATCACCGGTATGCGCTACCCAAAGGCGGTCACCCAGCAACCACGCAACGACGATCGTGGTTGCCATGCCCTCGAACGCGGAGCTGTTTAGGGCCGCCCGATAGATGGTCGAATTCATCGCGATCAGCCGATCGCGCAGCACCCTTTGCGGATCGAAAGTCGAGTCGGCTTGACGCGCTGCGTCCAGCTCCGCGGGCAACTCCGCAAGCAGCGTCGAGACCGCCATCGTGCTGGCGATCTCGCCGGCGTTGTATCCGCCCAGGCCGTCGGCAAGGATGAAGAGTCCGGAGTCGGGGTCGGCGCCAACCGCGTCCTCGTTGAGCGGACGCACCTGGCCAGCGTGCGTCTTGAGGGCGTAGTCGAGAGTGAACGGCATCGGCAGTGCAAGGGGGAAATTCAGCAAGCGTAACCCGCCGAGCCTAACGAGAAACCCGGCCGCGCGCATCGAGCGAATGCGGATCTCTTCGCCCGGAATCCTCGTAATCGGATTGCGGCATCGCAGTCTAGGGCCCCGAGGCCTGCGTACACGGGACGGAGCATGGTTACGTCCACCGTCTTTCGTCCTAGGCTTCGGAGCGGTGGGAGCGCCTGCGGCGTCCCAGGATCGTCCCGACGACCACGACGAAGATCGCGCCGGCGACGGCGACGGGCAGCTCGTGGGGTTCCAGGCCGCCCTGGAACTGCTCCTGCAGGGCCGGATCGCTCAGCGCCATCTCGCCGGCGACAAAGCCGAGCAGGCCCGCGCCCGCCGTGATGATGATCGGCCAGCGGTCCATGATCTTCAGGAGAACCTGGCTGCCCACGACGATCAACGGAATGGACAGTCCGAGGCCGAGCAGCAGGAGCACCAGCTTTCCATTCTGCGGGCCGCTTTCTGCCGCGGCGGCGACCGCAATGACGTTGTCGAGGCTCATCACGAGATCCGCAATCAGGATGGTTCGGATCGCAGTCCAGAGGTTATCCGAACTCGCGACCGATTCGCTGTCAGGATCGTCCGGCACCAGCAACTGGATGCCGATCCAGAGCAGCAGCGCTGCGCCGACGAGCTTCAGGTATGGGTACTGCAGCAGCTCGACCGCGAACAGCGTCAGAAGGACGCGCATCACGATCGCGGCCGCGCTGCCGAAGATCACCGCCCGCTTCTGCTGATGCGGCGGGAGGCTGCGCGCTGCCAGCGCGATGACGACGGCGTTGTCGCCCGACAGCAGGATGTTCACCCAGATGATCTTTGCGAGCGCGACCCAGAACGCGATCGAAGCAGCCGTCTCCACGAGCGCGTCGAACATCCTTTCCCCTCACCCGTGCGCAACCGGCGGTCCTGCGGCCGATCCCGCGTTGCGCGGCCGGCTCGTTCTCCCCCGAGCGGCCTGTGCAAGCCCGCTACAGCACGGACTTCAACAGCGTGCCGATCTCCGATGGATTCTTGGTCGTGCGGATGCCGCACTCTTCCATCACGGCGAGCTTCTCGTGTGCCGTGCCCTTGCCGCCCGAAATGATCGCGCCTGCGTGTCCCATGCGTTTGCCGGGCGGTGCCGTGACCCCGGCGATGAACCCGACCACGGGCTTCTTCATGTGCTGCCGGACCCAGTGCGCCGCGTTCTCTTCGTCGGAGCCGCCGATCTCGCCGATCATCACGACTGCGTCGGTTGCGGGGTCGTCGTTGAAGAGCTTGAGGACGTCGATGTGCTTGAGGCCGTTGACCGGGTCGCCGCCGATGCCGACGGCACTGGACTGGCCCAGCCCGAGTTCGGTGAGCTGACCCACCGCCTCGTAGGTCAGCGTTCCGGAGCGCGACACCACGCCGATGCGGCCCTTGCGATGGATATGGCCGGGCATGATGCCGATCTTCAACTCCTCGGGCGTGATGACGCCGGGGCAGTTCGGGCCGAGCAGGATGGTCTTGCGATGCTGCTTGCGCATGCGATCGCGCACTTCGACCATGTCGCGCACCGGAATGCCTTCGGTGATGCAGATGACGAGATCGAGATCGGCCTCCACCGCCTCCCAGATCGCCGCCGCGGCCCCCGGCGGCGGCACGTAGACCACCGACGCATTCGCCCCGGTTTTCTGCTTCGCCTCCTTCACGGACGCGAAGATGGGGATCCCCTCGAAGTCCTCGCCGGCCTTCTTCGGATTCACGCCGGCAACGAAGGCGTTCCTGCCGTTCGCATAGTCGCGGCACGCGCGGGTGTGGAACTGCCCGGTCTTGCCGGTGATGCCCTGCGTGATGACGCGCGTGTCCTTGTTGATCAGGATGCTCATCTCGATCTCACGTCGCCCCGGCGAAGGCCGGGGCCCAAGTTGTCAGATCATGTTCCCGTGCGAATTCAACCGACGCTCCGGTCTGCGCCGGGGCGCCGCAAGCGATCACCCTGAGCCCTTGGCCGCCGCGACGACCTTCTGGGCCGCCTCGGCCATGGTGTCGGCGGAGATGATCGGCAGGCCCGAGTCCTTCAGCATTTTCTTGCCGAGTTCCTCGTTCGTGCCTTTCATCCGCACCACCAGCGGGACCTTGAGCTGGACCGCACGCGACGCCGTGATCACGCCCTCGGCGATGACATCGCAGCGCATGATGCCGCCGAAGATGTTGACGAGGATCGCGGCCAGGCGCGGGTTGCGCAGCATGATCTTGAACGCCTCGGTCACCTTCTCCGCGGTTGCGCCGCCTCCGACGTCGAGAAAGTTCGCCGGCTCGCCGCCGAACAGCTTGATCGTGTCCATGGTCGCCATGGCAAGTCCGGCGCCGTTGACGAGGCAGCCGATGTCGCCTTCGAGCTGGATGTACGAGAGGTCGAACTTGCTCGCTTCGACCTCGGCCGGGTCCTCCTCGTCGAGGTCGCGCATGGCGACGATCTCCGGGTGCCGATAAAGCGCGTTGGAATCGAAGTTCATCTTCGCGTCCAGCGCGACCACGCGACCGTCGCCGGTCAGGATGAGCGGATTGATCTCGGTCAGCGAGGCGTCCTTGTCCCAGAACGCCCGATACAGTCCATGCAGGACCGTTCGTGCCTGCGGAAGCGCGGCCGCGGGCACGCCGATCTTCATTCCCAGGTCATCGGCCTCGGCGTCGGTCAGGCCGCGGCCGGGATCGATGAAGACCTTGTGGATCTTCTCGGGCGTATGCGCCGCAACCTCCTCGATGTCCATGCCGCCTTCGCTCGACGCCATCAGGCAGACACGCTGCGTCGCGCGGTCGACGACGATGCCCACGTACAGCTCCTTGCGGATGTCGGCGCCCTCCTCGATCAGCAGCCGCCGCACCTTCTGGCCCTGCGGCCCGGTCTGATGCGTCACGAGCTGCATGCCGAGGATGCTGGAGGCGTGCGCCCTCACCTCGTCGAGCGAGCGCGCGAGCTTGACCCCGCCACCCTTTCCGCGCCCTCCGGCGTGGATCTGCGCCTTCACCACCCAGACCGGGCCGCCGAGCGACTTCGCGGCCGCCACGGCCTCGTCGACCGACAAACAAGGGGCGCCGCGTGGCACCGCGACACCGTAATGCCTGAGGATCTCCTTGCCCTGGTATTCGTGGATCTTCATCGGCGTTCACCCTCGTTCAGCAGTCGAGCCGAAACGGCTTGCAGTGCGGGTTGGAGGTCGGGAGCGATCGTCGCGCGCGGGTGTCGAGAACCGAGCGAACGCCATGCACGTGTCGTCGCGGGTCTCGATCGCATGCTGAATGCGAAGTATCGGCGCCGGGACGACTCTGCGCCAGCGCCGCGCCGAGACGACGTGGCAAAAGGACGGCTCCGGCTCGCCCGGAGCGGCCCTTGTCAGCAGCGGCGCGCGCGCAGGCACTGTTCACGCGCTGAAGTTGCGCAGGAAATCGAGGAAGACGAGGCCGGCCAGGTCCACGTCGTCTGCCGCCACCGTCTCGAGCGGATTGTGGCTGATGCCACCGTTGCCGCAACGGACGAACAACATGCACGCGTCGGTGATGCGCGCGAGCATCATCGCGTCGTGGCCCGCACCGCTCGGGAGGCGGAAATGCGGCACACCCACCCGCTCCAGGCTTGCCGCGAGGAGATCCATCAGCGGTGCGGCACAGGGCGCACTTGGAACAGCCATGGTTCGCGCGAACGTCATCGCCACGCCGCGCCGCTGGGCGATCGCTTCGCACACGCGCAGGACGTCGACCACCGCTTCGTCGCGTGTCGCATCGTCCCCGGCGCGAATGTCGATCGAGAAGTCGCACCGCCCGGGTACGACATTGGTCGCTCCATTCGGGACATTGAACATTCCGACCGTACCGACCAGGGACGGCGCCTGTGCGCATCGCGACTCGATCGCGAGGGTCATCTCGGCAGCCGCGGCCGCCGCGTCGCGCCGCATGTTCATGGGCGTCGTACCGGCGTGGCTGGCCTGCCCGATCACGGAGGCCGTCATGCGTACGCTGCCGGCGATCGACGTCACGACGCCAAGCGGCAAACCGCGTTCGAGCAGCACGGGTCCCTGCTCGATGTGCACCTCCATGAACGCGGCGATGCGCGACGGATCGCGTCGCAGGGCGAAGATGGCGTCTTCGGTGCCCGCAAGGCCGGCAGCGCGCATCGCATCGCGCATGGTCACGCCGTCTTCGTCGACCGCATCGAGCCACGCCCGGTCGAAGGCCCCGATCAACGCACTGGACGCGAGGAAGCTGGAATGGAAGCGCAGCCCTTCTTCCTCGGCAAACGCGACCACGTCGACGTGGTATGGCAGGCGAATTCCATGTTCGTGCAAGCGCTTCACCACCGCGATGGGAAGCAGGATGCCGAGGCGGCCGTCGTACTTGCCGCCGTTGCGGACCGTATCGAAGTGCGACCCCGTGAGCAGGACCTTGGCCGCCGGATCCTGCGCCGGATAGCGCCCCACCACGTTGCCGACCGCGTCGATCTCGACCTGCATGCCGGCTTCGATCATCCAGCCCGCGATTTCGGCAGCCGCGGTCTGATGTGCTCGCGTCAGATACGCGACCGTCAGACCATCGGCCTGGTCCGAGTGGCCGGCGAGCTGGTCGGCCCATTCGAGGATCTGAGCCCCGAGACCCAACGAGCCCGCGCCAGAAACACCCGCCGTGCGCACGGAATCGGTCATCGAAGCGCCGGTTCGGGAGAGTCGGATGGCAACCGCATCCGACGATTATGCCGATCGTCGCGCGGTTCGGGACAGGCGACCGCGCCTGTCGCTGGCGCTACGCCTCCGCGGACGCCGAGCGGACAATCCGAAGCACGACGGCCGCGGAAAAGCCGCGCTGTGCGAGGAAGCGCATCTGGCGTGCTCGCTCCGCCGCATCGGCGGGCGCGCGTCCGAAGCGCCTTTTCCACAGCTCGCGCGCCCGCTCTTCCTCGGTCGCCTGGAGCTGCGCGATCGCCGGGCGCACGATCTCGTCCGGGAGATCGTGTTCCCGCATTTCAAGGCGGATTCGCGCCGCACCGAAACGGGTGGCCTTCGCGCGCGTCAGCGCAGCGGCAAAACGCGCCTCCGACAGGAGACCTTTGGCCTGCAACTCGTCGAGGATCCGCTCTGCCTGCGCGGCGGCCTCCGCGCGACCGACCTCGCTGCCAAGGCGTCGAAGCAGCTTGCCGCGCAACTCGGCGCGGCTGTGTTCGCGCCGGGCGAGCTGCGCGACCGCGTACTTCATCGGCGCGGCAGGCTTGCCCGCCCGTGCGTGGGTCGTCACACCGAACCGAGGCCCGAAAGGGTTACGCCGGCGCGGCAGCTACGCCGCGCGCAACAATGCCCAGCTTCTCGCGTATCTTGTTTTCGATTTCGAGCGCGATCTCCGGACGCTCCTTCAGATATTCGCGCGCATTGTCCTTGCCCTGGCCGATGCGGTCGCCGTTGTAGCTGTACCAGGCGCCCGACTTTTCGATGATGTTGTGCTGCGAGCCCAGGTCGACGATTTCGCCTTCGCGCGAGATTCCTTCGCCATAGAGGATGTCGAAATCGGCCTGCTTGAACGGAGGCGCAACCTTGTTCTTGACGACCTTGACCTTGGTCTCCGAGCCGATCACCTCTTCGGCTTTCTTGATCGAGCCGACGCGACGGATATCGAGCCGGACCGAGGCATAGAACTTGAGCGCGTTGCCCCCGGTGGTCGTTTCGGGGTTGCCGAACATCACGCCGATCTTCATCCGGATCTGGTTGATGAAGATCACGAGGCAGTTGGTGCGTTTGATGGTTGCGGTCAGCTTGCGCAACGCCTGCGACATCAGGCGCGCCTGCAGGCCCGGCAGCGAGTCGCCCATTTCGCCTTCGATTTCGGCCTTGGGAGTGAGCGCGGCCACCGAGTCGATGACGATGAGATCGACCGACCCGGAGCGCACCAGGGCGTCGGCAATCTCGAGCGCTTGTTCGCCGGTATCTGGCTGCGAGATCAGCAGGTCCTGCAGGCCGACGCCCAGCTTCTGCGCATATTGAACATCGAGCGCGTGCTCGGCGTCGATGAATGCGCACGTGCCGCCGATCTTCTGCATCTCGGCGATGACTTGCAGCGTCAGCGTGGTCTTGCCCGAGGATTCGGGACCGTAGATCTCGACGACTCGACCACGCGGCAGGCCGCCGATGCCAAGCGCGATATCGAGCCCGAGCGATCCCGTGGATACGACGTCGATGTCCTCGGCAACTTCGCCGTCGGCCATCCGCATGATCGAACCCTTGCCGAACTGCTTTTCGATCTGCGCGAGCGCCGCCGCCAGGGCCTTCTGGCGCTCCTTGCTGTCTGCCACCAACCCGCTCCTTCCATCGTCCATCGCCGCCTCCACCGGAAGATTCAGTGGCGTGGCCACCGCGGCGGAACGCCGCCTGGATGACCACGCGCCCTACTGTCTAAATCCACAGCGCACTGTACGTTCATACAGTGCTGGCGTCAAGGCGGCTTGATTAGTCGTCGTCTCCGTGTACCTCTCGCGCGAGTGTCCGGTCTCGCCGTACACGCTCAGGTTGCCAAGCATCGGGCGGTGCCGATCCCCTGCAAGCGGCGAGCCGATTTGCAGGGGATCGAGCATAAACAATTGCGTGATTCCCGGGCCCTCGGCTGAGGGAGCGTCCTTGGGAAGCGATGCTTGATGGCATAATCCGCGCCGCTTTTTGCGCGACGTCGGGGCCGATCAGGTCGAGCCGTTCGCCGCGGAAAACGAAGTCCCCAGGCGGATTAGCTCAGCTGGTTAGAGCAGAGGAATCATAATCCTTGTGTCCGGGGTTCGAGTCCCTGATCCGCCACCAAACCCTCAGTCGTTGATGCGCACCTTCATTGCCGCCGTCGTGCTTGCCAGTGTCCTCGGCGGCGCACACGCGCAAGCGGTCAGGCCGAAGATCCCGCCGGACGCGCTGCTCGGCAAGATCACCGCGGCCACGGTGTCGCAGGTCGAGATCGACGGCAAGACGTATAGCCTCGCTCCGGGTACACGCATCCTCAACCAGCACAACCTGAGCGTCACCCCGAACATGGTGGCGGCCGGCTCGCCGGCACGCTACGTCCTGGATGCCGGCGGTCGGGTGCGCGCGATCTGGCTGGTCGACGAGGACGACGGGACCGGCACCGCGCCGGTACAGCGGACACCGGGCACCGAATAGCACGACGCCGAACGCACGGCTCGTACAATCGCGCGGGTTTCGCCGCCGGATCAACACCGTGACCGCGAAAAAGCTCTATATCCGCACCTTCGGCTGCCAGATGAACGAGTACGACTCGGCCAAGATGGCTGATGTGCTCGCGCTGGCGGAAGGATTCGCACCGACCGAGGACCCCGGCCAGGCCGACGTCATCCTGTTCAACACCTGCTCGGTGCGCGAGAAGGCGCAGGAAAAGGTGTTCTCCGATCTCGGCCGCATCAAGCACCTGAAGAAGACCCGGCCCGGCCTGATCATCGGCGTCGGCGGTTGCGTCGCGAGCCAGGAGGGCGCCGCCATCGTGCAGCGTGCGCCCTACGTCGACGTGGTGTTCGGTCCGCAGACGCTGCATCGACTGCCCGCGCTGCTCGAGCGGCGCCGCGCAACCGGCAAGCCGCAGGTCGACATCTCCTTCCCCGAGATCGAAAAGTTCGACCATCTGCCGCCGCCGCGGGTCGAAGGCGTCACGGCGTTCGTTTCGATCATGGAGGGTTGCAGCAAGTACTGCAGCTTCTGCGTCGTACCCTACACGCGCGGCGAAGAGGTCTCGCGCCCGCTCGACGACGTGCTGACCGAGATCGCCGACCTCGCCGACCAGGGCGTGCGCGAAATCAACCTGCTGGGACAGAACGTCAACGCTTACCGGGGCCAAGCGGGCGCCGGGACCACCGTCGACTTCGCGCTCCTCCTCGAGCACGTGGCCGAGATCCCGGGCATCGATCGGATCCGCTACACGACGTCGCATCCCAAGGAATTCACGCAGCGGCTGATCGACGCCTACGCAGGGGTGCCGCAGCTCGTCGACCATGTGCACCTGCCGGTGCAGGCCGGATCCGATCGGGTGCTCGCAGCGATGAAACGCGGCTACACGGTGCTGGAGTACAAGTCGATCGTCCGGCGCCTGCGTGCGGCGCGCCCGGAGATCTCGATCTCGTCGGATTTCATCGTCGGTTTCCCGGGCGAAACCGAAGCGGATTTCGACAAGACCCTGGCCCTGGTCGAAGACGTCCGATTCGATGCCAGCTTCTCGTTCGTGTACAGCCGCAGGCCGGGAACCCCGGCAGCCGAACTGGCGGACGACACGCCCGAGCAGGTGAAGCTCGCGCGCCTGCAGCGCCTGCAGGCCGCGATCAACGGTCATGCGGCCGCGATCAGCGCGTCGATGGTCGGCACCCGGCAGTCGATCCTGGTCGAAGGGCCCTCCAAGCGCGACGCGCAGGAACTGACCGGCCGCACCGGCAACAACCGGATCGTCAACTTTGCCGGCTCCGCTGAGCTCGTCGGTCGGATCATCGACGTGCAGATCATGCAGGCCTTACCCCATTCGTTGCGCGGACTGGTCGAGCCGCGCGTGGCCGTGCAGGCGGCCTAGCAGCGTGGCCAAGCGCTCCACCGCGGCGGTGGTGCTCGACTATTCGGCCGAAGCGGGCAACGAACGGCTGGCGAATCTCACGGGCACGCTCGACAGCAACCTGCGGCAGATCGAAAACGAGCTCGAGGTTTCGATCCGGCGGCGCGGCCATCAGTTCAAGATTTCCGGCAAGCAGCCGCGCGCGCGCGAGGCGATCACGGTGCTCGAGCACTTCCTGCGCCGTGCCGATCGACCGATTTCGGTCGAAGAGATCCGGCAACACTTCGCGCAGCCGGGGGAACCTGCCGACGCACGGGTGGCGGGGGCGGAAGCCGCGGACGATACGGCCTTGCCGCACTTGCACACACGCCGGCGCGATCTGTATGGACGCACGCCGCGCCAGCGCGATTACATCGAGGCCATCCTCGGGCACGACATCGCGTTCGCCATCGGTCCGGCGGGCACCGGCAAGACCTACCTCGCGGTCGCGTGCGCGGTCGATGCGCTCGAGCGCGACGCGGTCGAGCGCATCGTTCTGACGCGCCCCGCGGTGGAGGCCGGCGAGCGGCTCGGTTTCCTGCCGGGCGATCTCGCGCAGAAGGTCGATCCCTACCTGCGGCCGCTCTACGACGCGCTGTTCGACCTGCTGGGCTTCGACAAGACCCAGCGTCTGCTCGAACGCCAGACGATCGAAATCGCACCGCTCGCCTACATGCGGGGCCGCACGCTGAACCAGGCGTTCGTGATCCTCGACGAGGCGCAGAACACGACCCCCGAACAGATGAAGATGTTCCTCACCCGCATCGGCCTCGGCAGCCGCGCGGTCGTGACCGGCGACGTGACGCAGATCGACCTGCCGCACGGAACGTCGAGCGGATTGATCCGGGCCCAGCACATCCTGCATGAGGTGCGCGGGATATCTTTCACCTACTTCACGGCTGCCGACGTCGTGCGTCATCCGCTCGTCGCACGCATCGTCGAGGCGTACGAGGGCGCCGAAAAGAGCGACCCGCCGCTGCGCCGCGATCGCTAGCCACAGCAGGGATCGTGACGCACGCTTTCGCGCGCAGCGCCCCCGTAACGTCGCGCAAGGGACGGCGCAAGCGCGACCTCGAACTTTCGATCCAGGGCGCCGCGGCTTTTCCCGCCTTGCCTTCGCGGACGACGCTGCGGCGCTGGACACGGCTCGCGCTCGGGCGCGACGCGGTGATCGTGCTGCGCTTCGTCGGCACGATAGAAGGACGCCGCTTGAACCGTGAATTTCGCGGTCAGGATCACGCCACCAACGTGCTCACGTTCGACTACATGGAAACGCCGGTGCGCGCCGACATCGTCATCTGCGTGCCCGTCGTGCGTTCGGAGGCGCGCGCGCAAGGCAAGCCGTTCCGCCACCATCTGCTCCATCTGGTGATCCACGGCCTGCTGCACGCGCAAGGCCATGATCATGTGAGCCCGCGTCAGGCGTACAGAATGGAGGCGCGCGAGCGGAGACTTCTCGCGCACTTCCATGTTCCGGACCCGTACGCGTAAGTTAGTGCAGGCTTCGGCATAGTCGAGGGGCATACCGGTATACGCATTCGCAACATCGTGCGGCGAGTGCGCATCGGATATCCTGCGTCTTCCGCAACCGCCGGGCGGCAAGACAGCGCCACCCGACTCTGATGCAAGACCCGTCCCCGAGTCGGCCATCGACTCAAACCAGGCACAAGACAGTCCTCGAACGCCTGAGTTCGTTCATCTTCCGCGAGCCCGAGAACCGCGCCGAGCTGCTTGGCGCGCTGCAGGACGCGCACGAGCGCAACCTGCTCGACGCCGACGCCCTGTCAATGATGGAGGGCGTGCTCCAGGTTTCAGAACTGCGTGCGCTCGACCTGATGGTGCCGCGCTCGCAGATGGACGTGATCGATCTGAGCGAGCCGCCCAAGTCGTGGATTCCGCGCGTGATCGAGACCGCGCATTCCCGGTTCCCGGTCATCGAGGACAACCGTGACCACGTGATCGGCGTGCTGCTCGCGAAGGATCTGCTGCGCTACTACCACGATGAGAGCTTCGACGTGCGCGCCCTGGTGCGGCCCGCGCTTTTCGTGCCCGAGACCAAGCCGCTCAACGTGCTGCTGCGCGAGTTCCGCGGCAACCGCAACCACATGGCGATCGTGATCGACGAATACGGCGGCGTGGCCGGCCTGATCACCATCGAGGACGTTCTCGAGCAGATCGTCGGCGACATCGACGACGAGTTCGACCAGGACGAGCGCGCGGACCACATCATCGCCGAGCCCGACGGTCGCTATCGCGTCAAGGCACTGACGGAGATCGCCGAGTTCAACGCCGCGTTCGCGACCCATCTTTCCGACGCAGCGGCCAACACGATCGGCGGGCTGATCACCGAACACCTCGGCCACGTGCCGAAACGCGGCGATGCGATCGAGCTCGAGGACCTGCGGTTCGAGGTCCTGCGCGCCGACGCGCGCCGTGCGCTGCTGCTCCAGGTGACCCGCCTGCACCGTCCCGCCGCGGAGGAATTCGCCGCGGCGGACGCGGACGTGCGTCACCAGGCCGCCTGACCGCCACAACGGTCGCCATCCGAAGCGCGCCCTCAGCCCGCCGCTAGACTGCGGCGGTTTTGCGTCGGGCAGGGAGCGGCGTGGCGCGCGTTCAGTTCAGGCTTCTCACCCTTTCGGTCGCAGCCCCCGTGCTGCAAGCCGGCGTGCTCGGCATTGCACACGCGCTCTCCTTCGCGCCGTGGAATCTCTGGTGGCTGGAATTGCTGGCCCTCGCCGGGCTGTTCGGTCTCGCACTGCGCGCTCCGACGCCTCGCGTCTCCGCGACGCTCGGATTTGCCTTCGGCATGGGCTGGTTCGTGACCGGCGTTTCGTGGGTGTACATCAGTCTGCACGTGTATGGCCAGATGTGGGCGTGGCTGGCGGGGCTCGCGACGGTCGCGTTCGCCACCGTGCTCGCGCTGTACGCGACGCTTGCGCTATGGCTGGTGCATCGTTTGGTTCCCGCGCCGAACGTGCGGCTGCTGGTGGCGCTTCCCGCCGCCTGGGCCGGGACGGAGTGGCTGCGCGGCGTCCTCTTCACCGGGTGCCCGTGGCTCGCGAGCGGCTACGCGCACAGCGACGGCCCGCTGGCAGCGTATGCGCCGGTCGTCGGCGTCTACGGCATCACGCTGATCGCGGCCGTGCTCGCCGCCGCGCTGATCGCGGCGATTCGATACCGGCTGTCGTCGCGCGCCGCGGTCGCGGGCGCGATCCTCATCGCCGCGTTCATGCTTGGCGGCCTGCAACTCGGGGACCTGACGTGGACCCGGCCTTTCGGCAAGCCGATCAACGTGCGCCTCGCCCAGGGCAACATCCCGCAGGACGACAAGTTCGGCCCGGAGGGCGTCGCACGCGCGCACGAGGTCTATTTCAAGCTGATGTCGCCGCCGGGTCCGGTCGACCTCGTCGCACTTCCGGAGTCGGTCTACCCGCTGCCGCTGACCTACCTGCCGCTCGAGGTGACGCGCGACCTGGCCCAATACGTGCACGATCGCGACGCGGCGCTGGTGTTCGGGATCTTCATCGAAGAGCCGCCACAGCGCTTCTACAACAGCGCGGTCGCGCTCACGCCGGATCGCCCGGGCATACAGCGCTACAGCAAGCGCCATCTCGTGCCGTTCGGCGAATTCATCCCGTTCGGCTTCCGGTGGTTCATCGATCTGATGAAGATGCCGATCGGCGACCAGGAGCGCGGCATGCGCAACCAGCCGCCCTTCGACCTCGCCGGCCAGCGCGTCGCGGTCAACATCTGCTACGAGGACCTGTTCGGGGCCGAGATCATCGAGGCCTGGCACGATCCACGACGCACCCCGACCATCCTTCTGAACCTGTCCAACCTGGCGTGGTTCAACGATTCGTGGGCCCTGCCCCAGCACCTGCAGATATCGCGGCTGCGCGCGCTGGAGACCGGAAGACCGATGCTGCGGGCGACCAATACGGGCGCGACGGCCATCATCGGCCCGCGCGGTGAAGTGGTCCGCCAGCTCGCCTTCAATACGGAAGGTGTGCTCGACGGCGAGGTGCAGGGATACACCGGCGACACGCCGTTCGTCCGCGTCGGCAATCTGCCTGCGCTCGGTGCGGTCGTCGTGCTTCTCCCCGCAGCATGGTGGTTCGGCCGCCGCCGGTAGGTCGGCGAACGTAGAATCGCGCCTTCGCCGTGCGGCCGCTCTCGCGCGCCGCCTGGGACGATGAGCACATTCCAGGAAACCATCCTGCGACTGCAGAACTACTGGCATCAGCAGGGCTGCGCATTGATGCAACCGATCGACCTCGAGGTCGGCGCGGGGACGTCGCACACGGCGACGTTCTTGCGCGCGATCGGCCCCGAGCCGTGGCGCGCCGCGTACGTGCAGCCATCGCGGCGGCCGAAGGATGCGCGCTACGGCGAGAACCCCAACCGGTTGCACCAGCATCATCAGTACCAGGTCGTGCTCAAGCCGTCGCCGCCCGAGATCCTCGACCTGTATCTCGGGTCGCTGCGCGCGCTCGGCATCGACGCGCTGAAAAACGACATCCGCTTCGTCGAGGACAACTGGGAGAACCCGACGCTCGGCGCCTGGGGCCTGGGCTGGGAAGTCTGGATGAACGGCATGGAGATCACGCAGTTCACGTACTTCCAGCAAGTGGGCGGCCTGGAGTGCCGGCCAATCACCGGCGAAATCACATACGGGCTCGAGCGCCTGACGATGTACCTGCAGAACGTCGACAACGTGTTCGATCTCGTCTACACCACCTGGAAGGACCGCGGCGCCGAGAAGCTGCTGCGTTATGGCGACGTCTTCCATCAGAACGAAGTCGAGCAGAGCCGCTACAACTTCGAGGCGGCCAATGTCGACCAGCTGCTCGGCCAGTTCGCTCTCTATGAATCCGAAGCCAAGCGGCTGATGCAGGCGCAGCTCGCATTGCCGGCCTACGAGATGGTGCTCAAGGCCGGCCACACGTTCAACCTTCTCGATGCACGCGGCGCGATTTCGGTCACGGAGCGCGCCGGCTACATCGGGCGCATCCGCAATCTCTCGCGCACCATCGCACAGAGTTACTTCGAGTCGCGCGAACGGCTGGGATTCCCGATGCTCGCCCGGGCTGCATAAAGAGCGAAGCCATGACTGCCGCGCCCCTGCTCGTCGAGCTGCTGACCGAAGAGCTGCCGCCCAGGACGCTGCAGACGCTCGCGCAGGCGTTTGCGCGTGGAATCGAAAACGGCCTGCGCGAGCGCGGCTTCCTGGCGCCTGAAAGCCGGGCGACGGCGTTCGCCACGCCGCGCCGGCTTGCCGTGCACATCTCGTCGGTCGCGCCGAAATCCGAGGACAAGCCGTTCAAGCAGAAGCTGATGCCCCTCGCCATCGCCCAGGACAGGACGAAGAACTGGACCACGGCGTTTCTCAAGAAGCTGGAGGCGTTGGGGCGCGGTAACCTGGCGCACGTCAAGGTCGGTACGCACGACGGACCGGACGCGCTGACGGTCGAGAGCGATGGCAAGGCCGACGCCGTGTTCCTGCAGAGCGTCGCGGCGGGACAGCTGCTGCTTGCGGGCCTGCAGGCGGCTCTCGACGAAGCGATCGCGTCGCTGCCGATTGCCAAGCCGATGAGCTACCAGCTCGCCGACGGCACCACGACCGTGCAGTTCGTCCGTCCCGCACATCGGCTGGTGGCGCTGCATGGGCATGCCGTGGTCAATGTCGCGGCGCTCGGCCTGAGCGCGGGCACCAAGACGTTCGGTCATCGCTTCCATTCGCGTGGTGAGCTGCCGATCCACACCGCCGATACGTACGCCGCACAGCTCGAGGAAGGCAAGGTCGTGGCCTCCTTCGAGGAGCGCCGGGCGCGGATCGTCGCGCAGCTGAACGCGGCGGCTTCCAAGGCCGGCGCGAAGGTGATCACGCCGGAGGACCTGATCGACGAAGTCACCGCGCTCGTCGAATGGCCCGTCGTCTACGAATCCGGCTTCGAATCCGCGTTCCTCGCCGTGCCGGCCGAGTGCCTGATCCTCACCATGCAGCAGAACCAGAAGTACTTCGCCATGACCGACGCGAACGGTCATCTCATGAATCGCTTCCTTCTGGTCTCGAACATCGAGACCAGGGACCCGTCCGACATCGTCGCCGGCAACGCGCGCGTGGTGCGTGCGCGCCTCGCGGATGCGAAGTTCTTCTTCGACCAGGATCGCCAGCAGTCGCTCGAAAGCCGGGTTCCCGGGCTGGCAAGCGTCGTCTACCACAACAAGCTCGGCAGCCAGCTCGAGCGCGTCGAGCGGATGGTCGGCATGGCGGTGTTCGTCGCGCGCTCGCTTGGCGTCGACGTGACGCACGTCGAGCGTGCCGCACGCCTTGCCAAGGCCGATCTGCGCACGCTGATGGTGGGCGAGTTTCCCGAACTCCAGGGCACGATGGGCCGCTATTACGCACTGCACGACGGCGAACCGAGCGACGTCGCAGAAGCGATCGCCGAGCACTACCGGCCGCGTTTCGCCGACGACGCGCTGCCCGCATCGCGCGTCGGCGTCTGCGTCGCGCTCGCCGACAAGCTGCAGGCCCTGGCCGAACTGTTCAGCATCGGCGAAAAGGCCACCGGAGACAAGGATCCGCTCGGGCTCCGCAGGACGGCGATCGGGATCGTGCGCATCCTCGAGGAACGCGCGCCCGGTGTGGACCTGCACGTGCTCGTGCGCAAAGCCGTCGAGATCTTCCAGAGTTCGCACCCTGGGTTCAGGCTGCCGGCGCTTCACGAATCGGCATGGAACACCAAGGTCGAGGCCACGTCGGTCGACGTGCTCGGCTTCCTGTACGAGCGATTGCGCGGCCTGTTGCGCGAACGCGGCTTCAGTGCGAACGAAGTCGAGGCGGTGCTGGCCATGGAGCCGACGCGGCTCGACCTGGTGCCGGCGCAGCTCGCCGCGGTGCGGGCGTTCATGCAACTGCCGGAGGCCGAGAGCCTCGTTGCCGCGAACAAGCGCATCGGCAACATCCTGAAGAAAGCCGACGCGATCCACGGCGACTTCGACCCTGCCCGCCTGTTCGAGCCCGCGGAAAGGGACCTTTCCACCGCCTATGCGCGCGTCAAGCCCGTCGCGGAAGACTTGTTCGTCAAGGGCGACTACACCGCGATGCTGAAGTCTCTGGCGCCACTCAAGCTCCCGGTCGACCGTTTCTTCGACGACGTCATGGTCAACGTGGAAGACGAAAAGCTGCGCAACAACCGGCTCGCGCTGCTCGCTTCGTTGCGCGCGACCATGAACCGGGTTGCCGATCTGTCGCGGCTTTCGGCGCTCTGACGACGATGCTCTGGTTGCGCTCGGCCCTCTACATGCTCACGCTGATCGTGACGGTGGCGCCGTACGCGATCGGCACGCTTCTCTGGGCCTGGCTGCCGCAGCGCACGCGTTATTTCATGGCCACCGGCTGGACGCGACTCGCGATCTGGGCGGCACGCGTCATCTGCGGCATCGAGTACCGCGTCGAGGGCTGGGAGAACCTGCCCGACGGACCTGCAATCCTCCTGTCCAAGCATCAGTCCGCCTGGGAGACGCTCTGGCTGCCTTCGGTGATGCCGCGCCGCCTGTCGTTCGTCTACAAGCGCGAACTGCATTGGGTGCCGTTCTTCGGATGGGGCCTGGCGACCCTCGGCATGATCAACATCGACCGCTCGAAGGGCCAGGACGCGTTCGAGCAGGTGGTGCAGCAGGGTGGCGAGCATCTGCGCGACGACTGGTGGATCGTCATCTTTCCGGAAGGCACGCGCACACCGCCGGGTTCGACGCGGCGCTACAAGACCGGGGGCGCGCGGCTTGCGGTGCGCACCAGGACGCCGGTCGTGCCGATCGCGCACAACTCCGGCGAGTGCTGGCCGCGCAGAGCGTTCATCAAGCGACCCGGCATGATCACCGTGTCGATCGGCAAGCCGATCCCAGCCGAAGGAAAATCCGCCGACGAGATGGCGGCACTTGTAGAATCGTGGATCGAGACCGAGATGCGGCGACTGGCGCCGCATCGTTATGCCGGTCCGTACACATCGTTGTTCGAACTGCCGCGCGAAACGTCGCCCGCTTGACCCAGCGCCCCATCAATCTCGACGCGCAACAACTCACGCTGGCGTTCGACGCGCCCGCACCCGCCGTCTCCGCCAGGCAGCCCGATTCTCCCCCAACCAACGGGGCGCGTTTGCGTCGCATCCTGCTCGGCGCCGAACCGCTGAACTATCGGCTGCGTCGCGTGCGCCGGCGCTCGATCGGATTCGTCATCGACGACGCCGGCCTCACGATCAGCGCGCCGCGCTGGGTCACGTTGCGCGACATCGAGGCCGCGATCCAGGAGAAGGAGCGCTGGATTCGCGCCAAGCTCGTCGAGTGGCGCGAGTGGCGCGCCCGGCGCAAGCTGCCGACCGTGCGGTTCGCCGACGGCGGCGTGCTGCCGTTCCTCGGTCGCGAAGTGGTGTTGCGCCTCGGCCGTGCGCCGGACGCCACGCGGCTCGTCGAAACCGGCGCGCGACGCGAGGTCTGGGTTGCGCTTCCCGCGGATGCGGATGAACAGCAGGTCCGTGACGCCGCGCAGGCGTGGCTCCAGGGCGAAGCGCGCCGCGTTCTGGGCGATCGCCTCGCCCTCCTCGCGGAGCGCATGGACGTCAAGCCGAGATCCTGGACCATCTCTTCGGCGCGCTCGCAGTGGGGGTCGTGCACGCACGACGGCCGCATCCGCCTCAGCTGGCGCCTCGTGCACTTCGCGTTGCCCGTGATCGACTACGTCGTGGCACACGAACTGGCCCACCTGAAGGAGTTGAACCACGGGCCGCGTTTCTGGAGCGCGGTCGCCGCGCTGCTGCCGGGCTTCGAGGCCGCGCGCGACGAGATCAAGGCGGTCGATCTCGCCGGGCTCCCGGTCTGAAGCGCCTTTCCGCGGCACGAGCTCACCCGCCTAAACTAGTTGCCCCGGCACGACGTTCGGACTTCCATGCGCATCCTCCACACCATGCTGCGTGTCGGCGACATGCAGCGCTCGATCGACTTCTACACCAAGGTCATGGGCATGCGGGTCCTGCGCACCACCGACCGGCCCGAGCAGAAGTACTCGCTGGCATTCATCGGCTACGGGCCGGAATCGGAGCACGCGGTGCTGGAACTCACCTACAACTATGGCGTCGACAAGTACGAGCTCGGCACCGGATACGGCCACATCGCCATTGCAGTCGACGACGCCCATGCCGCGTGCGAAAAGATCCGCGCCGCCGGGGGCAACGTGACGCGCGAAGCGGGACCGGTAAAAGGCGGAACCACCGTGATCGCGTTCGTGACCGATCCGGATGGCTACAAGATCGAGTTGATCCAGAGCCGCGATTGAGCGACACGTTGACGCTCGAGGAACTGAACCAGCTCCTGCAGCCGCTGTTTCCCGGCTTGATGGGCGTGCGGCTCACGGAGGCGACACCGGAACGGATCGTTGCGACGATGCAGGTGCGCGCGGATCTCTGCACCACCGGCCGCAACCTGCACGGCGGCGCGTACATGGCGTTCGCGGACACGCTGGGCGCCATCGGAACCTTCCTCAACCTGCCGCCGGGTGCGCGTACCACCACCATCGAGTCGAAGACGAACTTCCTCGGCGCCGCGCCCGCCGGAACGACGGTAAGCGGCGAGTCGCTGCCGCTTCATCGCGGCAAGACCACGATGGTCTGGCAGACTCGCATAAGCAACGAGGCCGGAAAGCTGATCGCCGTCGTCATCCAGACGCAAATGGTGTTGCCGGCCTAGACGGCCCGGCGTGGATCTGCGCGCCACCATGCCGTCGCCGGTTTCCAGCGTCACGCAACTCGAACGACCGTTCGGCACGCTCGCGGCGCTGATTCACGCGCACGCGGTCGAACGCCCCGGCCATCCGGCACTGCTGCAGGACGCGCGCACGCTCGACTATGCCGCGCTGGACGCAGCGATGGATCGGGTCGCGGTAGCGTTGCAGCGCGAAGGCCTCGATCGCGGCGCGACGATCGCACTCTGCGCCGCGCCGTCGCTCGAGTACGCCGTGGTGTTCCTCGGCGCGCTCCGCGCGGGCGTGGCGGTCGCGCCGCTGGCGCCGTCGGCGACGGCGACGAGCCTTGCGGCGATGGTGCGCGATGCCGGCGCGCGGCTGCTGTTCGCCGATGCCGAGGCCGTGGCGGCGCTCGCGCCTGTTCATTCGAGCCTGACGGCGCCCATGATCGCGCTCGAGCGGAGCGACGCCGGGACGGGGTTCGCGGACTGGCTCGCGCCCGCTGGCACCGGACCCCGGCTGGTCGAGATCGAACCGGACGATCCGTTCAACATCATCTATTCATCCGGCACCACCGGGACCCCGAAAGGCATCGTGCAGGCGCACGCCATGCGCTGGGTGCACGTGCAGCGCGCCTTGCCGTACGAATACGGCCCGCGGTCGATCACGCTGCTCGCGACGCCGCTCTACTCCAACACCACGCTCGTCAGCTTTGTTCCCTCGCTGGCCTACGGCGGTACGGTGGTGCTGATGCGGAAGTTCGACGTCACCGGCTACCTCGAACTCGCGCAGCGGCACCGCGTCACGCACACGATGCTGGTGCCCGTCCAGTACCAGCGCCTGTTGGCCGCGCCCGCATTCGCGAACTACGACCTGAGTGCTTTCCGCATGAAGCTGTGTACCAGCGCGCCCTTCGCGGCCGCGCTGAAGGCGGACATACTCGCGCGCTGGCCGGGCGGCCTGGTCGAGGTCTACGGCATGACAGAGGGCGGCGGTGCCACGATGCTCGCCGCGCATCAGTTCCCGCACAAGCTGCACACGGTCGGGCGTCCGGCACCGGGACACGACATCCGCCTGATCGACGAGGCGGGGGGAGAGACCGGACCGGGCGAAGCGGGCGAGATCGTCGGCCACTCGCCGGCGATGATGAGCGGGTATCACAACCGACCCGATCTGACGGCGCAGGCCGAGTGGTTCGATGCGGACGGACGCCGCTTCATCCGCACCGGCGACATCGGGCGCTTCGACGCGGATGGCTTCCTGGTCCTGCTCGATCGCAAGAAGGACATGATCATCTCAGGGGGCTTCAACATCTATCCGAGCGACCTGGAGTCGGTCCTGCGCGGCCATCCCGCGGTCGTCGAGGCGGCGGTGGTCGGCGTTCCTTCGCAACGCTGGGGTGAAACGCCAGTGGCATTCGTCGTCACGCGGGCGGGCCAACCCACGACCGCCGCCGAACTCCTCGCATGGGCGAATGAACGCGTCGGCAAGACCCAGCGGCTGGCGTGCGTCGAACTCGCGCCGGCGCTGCCGCGGAGCGCGATCGGCAAGGTGCTCAAGCGCGAGCTGCGCGAGGATTTCGTCGCGCGCTCAGGACCCGTTGCCTGACGCGCGATCGCCGGTGCCTGCCGCGGCCGGCACGCGCCTTGCCAGGTCCACGAAGGCCGCGACGGGCAGCTGCTCCGCGCGCGCGCCCGGGTCCACCCCCGCGGCACGGATGCCGGTTTCGTCCAGCAGGGGCGCGAGCGCATTGCGCACTGTCTTGCGGCGCTGTCCAAACGCCGCTGCGACCACACGCTCGACCAGCGAAAGCTCGACCTCCGGCAGCTCGGCGACCGGGCGCGGCTGCATGCGTACGACACTGGAGATCACCCGCGGTACGGGCGTGAAGGCACCGGCCGGAACGTCGAACAGCTTCGCCATCCGGTAGCGCAGCTGCAGTGTCACCGAGAGACGGCCGAAGTCTTTTCCACCCGGCGCTGCAACCATGCGGTCGACGACCTCACGCTGCAGCATGAAGTGCTGGTCCTCGACGAAGGACGCCGCCGGCACGAGCTTGAACAACAACGGCGTCGAGACGTGATACGGCAGGTTGCCGACGATCCGCAGCGCTCCGCCCAGCGATCGTCCCAACGACACCCAGTCGATCTCGAGGGCGTCGCGCTCGATCACCTCGAGCTGCGGCGCCGCGAAGCTCGCGCGCAGGCGCGCGGCAAGATCGCGGTCGATCTCGATGCAGCGAATCCGTCCGGCGCCAGCGACCAACCTGCCCGTCAGCGCACCCAGCCCGGGCCCGATCTCGACGATGTGCTGCCCGGGCCTGGGCGCGATCGCGGCGACGATGCGATCGATGTAGCGCACATCGTGCAGGAAGTTCTGCGAGAAGCGCCTGCGGGCGCGATGGCCTGCCGGCATGGACGCGCGCTACCTGCGCTGCGCGCGCTGCGCGAGCTGCGCGGCCAGCGCCAGCGCCGCGCGCATGCTGCCCGCGTCGGCCCTGCCCTGGCCCGCGATATCGAGCGCGGTGCCGTGGTCGACCGAGGTACGCACGATGGGAAGGCCGAGCGTGACGTTGACGCCGCCGCCGAACGTCGCGAGCTTCAGCGGCGCCAGTCCCTGGTCGTGGTACATCGCGACGATCGCGTCGAAGCGTTGTGCGGCGGCCGGCACGAAGATCGTATCGGCTGGAAATGGGCCTTCGACACGCAGCCCGCGCGCCTGCGCGGATTCGATGGCGGGGCCGATCACGTCGATTTCTTCGCGCCCGAGATGACCGCTTTCGCCGGCGTGCGGATTCAGCCCGCAGACGGCGATTCGCGGAGCATCGACGCCGAATTTGCCGGCCAGTTCACTCGCCACGATGTCGATCGCCGCGGCAAGGCCATCCCGGGTGAGCGCGGCCGGTACGTCCGCGAGCCGCAGATGGGTGGTTGCGAGCGCGACCCGCAACTGGCCCCACGGGACTGCGCCGGCCAGCATCATGACGACGCGCCGGGTTCCCGTCCGCTCCGCCAGATACTCCGTATGGCCCGTGAACGCGATGCCCGCATCGTTGATCACGCCCTTGTGCACGGGCGCCGTGACGACGGCGTCGAACTCCCCGCGCATGCAACCTTGGATTGCACGATCGAGCGTCGCGAGGACATAGCGCGCGTTGCGCACATCCGGATGGCCCGGCACTGCGGGCACGGCGAGCGCGACCGGTTCGATGGCCGTGTTCGCGCTTGCGCCGCGGCGCTGGAGGAGATCGCGGTCACCGATCAACGTGACCGACGCACTCGCGTGGGCCGCGTCCAGCGCCGCGACGGAGATCTCGGGTCCGATACCCGCGGGTTCACCGGTGGTGATGGCGATCCGCATTCGGCACTCGGGGACGGCCACGCCCGGGGCGTGGCTGCCTCAGCTCTCGTCGAGCTTGAATTCGACGTACGTCCGGTCGCGCAGCTGCTGCAGCCATTCCTGGAAGGCCTCGTCGGCCTTGCGGTCGCGCAACGCCTGGCGCGCCGCGTAGCGGTTGCGTTCCATCGGCGACTCGTCGGTGCGGCGCTCGAGCACCTGGATCAGGTGCCAGCCGAACGGCGTGCGGACCGGCTCGCTCACCTCGCCGACCGCCAGGGCATTCATCGCGCGCTCGAACTCCGGAACGGTGTCGCCGGGATAGATCCAGCCGAGATCGCCGCCGCGAGTCGCACTCGGGTCGACCGAGTGCAGCCGGGCAAGCTGGCCGAAGTCCAGGCCGCCCTTGAGCACGCGCTCGCGCAGATCATTCAGGCGGCGCAGCACGTCGACCTCCGGCGCCACGTCTGAGACGCGCATGAGAATGTGGCGCACCCGTGTCTGCTGCACCGGACCGGTCGCGAGTTTGGCCTCCACGGCGGAACGCTTGCCGAGCAGCTTCAACAGGTGGAAGCCGCCGGGGCTGCGGACGATCTGCGCCACTTCGCCGGGTTTCAGGTCCTTGATCGCATCGAGGAACAACGTCGGCAGGCGTTCGGCCGTGCGCCAGCCGAGATTGCCGCCCGCGAGCGCCTCGGGCGCGCTGGAGTAGCTCGCAGCGAGCTTGGCGAAATCGGCGCCGCCGCGGACCTGGGCCAGCAAGTCCTCGGCGCGCTTGCGCGCGTTTTCGATCGCCTCGGACGAGGCCGCCTCGGGCACGCGCAGCAGGATCTGTGCGATCTCGTACTCGATCGAATTGACCTCGACGCCTGCCTTCTCGGCAAGAAAGTTGTCGATCTCGCCCTCGCCGATCTGGACCTTGCTGTCCACCTCGCGATCGCGCAGCCGACCCATCACGATGTCGTCGCGTATGTCTTCGCGGAACCGCCCGAACGTAACGCCCTCCTTGTCGATGCGTTCGCGGAACTGCGGGAGCGACATGCCGTTTTGTTCGGCGATGCGCGCGATCGCGGCATTGACGGTGGCATCGTCGACGCGCACGCCGGTTTCCTTCGCCATCTGCAGCTGGGCGCGGTCGATGATCATCCGCTCGAGCACGGTCCGCATCAGCACGGGCCGGGCTGGAAGCGCGATGTTCTGCCGCCTGAGCTGCGCCTCGGCGACACGCAGGCGGGCCTGCAGTTCGTTGTTGGTGATCACCTCGTCATTGACGACGGCGACGATGCGATCGACCAGCCGCGTCGTCGCTGCGGAACTCTTCCCGGGCGCCGGCTGCGTGTCACCGCCGGAGGCGGGCGCCGGCGAGGCAGCCGCCTGGTCGGGCGTCGCCGCCGGATCCGAGGGTGCACCCGCCGGATCGGGCACCGCGCCGGGCGCGGCCGCGGGCGGGCCGGGCTCGGGCGATGGCGCGTCGGCAGCCTGCGCGAACACCGCCGTCGCGCTGACCAGGCACACGATCAAGCCGAGCGTGCGCGCCGAACGCGCGACAAGGGTCTCCCACTCCATACCTACTCGTAATACTGGTAGCGCCCCGGCTCGCGCGGGGGCGGGTTGATCAATTGGTAGCCCGGAATGCTACGCCGCAGCTGTTCCACCGGGCTCGGGCCGACGCTGGTGAGCCCGTTCAGCTCGAGCTGCAGGAAGACCGTAGTCGTGGTGGTCACGGTCGAGGTCGTGAACCGCTGCGCCGCGAAGCGTAGCACCCAGCAGTCGGCCTTGTACTCCAGGCCACCCAGCGCTTCGATCCAGCTGCGATCCCGCATCGAGTAGTTGAGCCGCGCCACTCCATACAGCCGCCGCGTCAGTGGCCACTGCCCGGACAGGTCGGCTTGCTCGAGGTCCTCGACCCGGTAGCGGTAGGACGCGGTGACCACGGACGCCGGAGCCGGCTGCCAGCGCACGCCGACCGACGAATACACGACCTTCTGCTGCGACATCGAACGCTCGACGTCGAAGTTGGCGAGCCAGTGGGGCGCGACGGAGCCCGAGAACTCGAACAGTACGTCCGACGTCTTGTCCGTGCGCGGCTGATCGGTGGGAAGCAGCGTCACGCGCTGGCTCGCGAAATAGAAGCGCTGCCCCACGGCGACCCGCATCCGCTCGCCGCCGTTGACGGGGTCGAACACGCGTCCGACGATGGCGGCGGTGAGCTGGTTCGCCTCGCCGATCCGGTCGCTGCCCGAATAGATGTTCTCGGTGAACAACTGCGTGAAGTTGAAGTCGGCCAGTGCGCTGTCGAAGTTCGGCAGTTGCGACTGGTCGCGGAACGGTATGTAGGCGTAGAACAGCCTCGGCTCGACGGTCTGGAAGCCTCCGTCGCCTCCATCGCGTTCGAAGACGAGCCCGGTATCGAGCGAGTAGATCGGCAGGCTGCGCGTCGGTCGTGAATCGCCCGGATGCAGGTAGGGGTCGAGCGTGTAGCTCGTGTAGTGCCACTGTGCCTTGGGAACGAAGAACCATCCGGGCGCGAGCAACGGGTAGGAAACCACCGGGTTGACGATGACGCGCGTGCCGTCCTCGAGCGTCATGTGGCGGAAGTAGGTGGCGTCGAAATTGATGGCGGGATCGATGCCGTACCAGTCGTAGCGCCACGACGAGAGCGTCACCTCGGGCACGCGTTCGTAAGGCGGCACGATCGGCGCATTCGGGTCCTGCAGCGTCTGGTTCTCCGAGACCCGCACCGCGCTCGAGAAGAACGGCCTGTTGTAGGCGACGAAGGCCTCCTGCGGCAGCACCGCCTGTGCCGAGCTGACGACCGTGCGGCCGAAATCGACGAAGAAACGGTCGTCGGAAACGCGGTTGTAGTTGAGGCCGGCCGTGACGCCGCTGAGGTTGGCATAGTCGGTCTGGATCGAGATGTTGTCGCGCGTTTCGCCCGTGGCCTTGTCGTGCGCGATGATGTCGTAGCCCAGCTGGCCGCGGACCGTCGGTTCGAGGAAGCGAAACTCGTTCTCCAGCAGAACGCCGCGCCGGCTCATCACGCGCGGCGCGATCGTGAAATCGCGGTTGGGTGCGATGTCCCAGTACCAGGGAACCGTGGCCTCGTAGCCGAGCGTCGAGTTGATCGCGAAGCTGGGAGTCAGGATGCCGCTGCGCCGCCGCTCACCGAGGGGAAACTGGAAGTAGGGCGAGGCGAAGATGGGAACGCCCTCGAAATAGATGGTCGCGCCGCGCGCCACCCCGAGTTCCTCGCCGCGATCGATTTCGAGCTGATTGGCCTTGACCCACCAGCCGTCGCCCGGGCCACAGGTCGTATACGTCGCATCTTTCGCAACCAATCGTTCAGAGCCGAGGAACTCGAGCAGGCCGGCCGTCCCACGGCCCTGGCGCGGCGCGTAGATGAAGGTCGCATCCGGCATCGTTCCCGTCAGCGCATCGACTTGCAGTTGCAGCGACGGGCCCGTGAACGTGGTGCCGTCGCGGAACAGGCGCGCGTTGCCCTGGATGCGCGCCTCGTCGGTCGCGACCGTGTATTCGATGTGATCGCCGCGTACGACCGTGCCCTCGCGCCGCAGCTCGGCGTTGCCGTCGAGGTGGACCGTCTCCTCCATCTCGCCGCTTACCCGGTCGGCGCGCAGGTAGACCGGCGGCTCGACCTTGCCGGCGGGACGGCCCCCGCCAAGCGTGCGCTCGAGCCGCAAGGCCGGGCGCAGGGTGAGGTCGGACTCAGCCGCGGTCTGAGCAAACGCACCGGCACAGAGCGGTGCGATCACTGCCACAGCCAGCCGCGTCGCGGCACGCGCTAGCAGTCGAGGCCATCGAGGCGGAGGGCGCAACGGCAAGGCTGGCAATGGCGCGGTCGTGACGATCGTCGATGCAGCGGTCCGGCAGTGCAAAACCCGCGTGGCATTATAGGGACGCTCCGAGTGATTCCCGCGCATTTTCACCCGCACCGGACCGGCTTGCGGGCAAGAGCGAGACGCCGCTGTTGAGTTCGATGGCTGATACATCCCTTTCAGAGGCCGATGCGCGCGTGCAGGCGCTTCGCGAATGGCTGTTAACGCAGCCCGCCGGCTGGTGCATCGACCTCCGATCGTTGCGCCCGGCGTCCGCGGATGCGAGCTTCCGGCGCTACTTCCGCGTCGATGCGCCGGGCCACCCTGGAAGGACACTGATCGTGATGGACGCGCCGCCGGAAAAGGAGGACACGCGGCCGTTCATCCACGTGGCGCACCTGCTCGCGCAGGCGGGCCTGCACGCGCCCGAGGTCGTGGCGCGCGACGTGGCGCGGGGATTCCTGGTGCTCTCCGATCTCGGCAACGTTACATACCTGTCCGCGCTCGACGCTGCCAACGCGGACTCGCTCTTCGGCGACGCGATCGCTGCGCTCGTCACGTGGCAGCTGGCGAGCCGGCCGGGTGTGCTGCCACCGTACGACGAGGCGCTCCTGCGGCGCGAAGTGCAACTGTTTCCCGACTGGTACGTCGAGCGCCATCTGCGGCACGCGCTGACCGATGCGGAGCGCCAGATCTTCGAGCAGCAGGTACGCCTGATCCTCGATGTCTGCCTCGCCCAGCCCAGCGTGTACGTGCACCGCGACTACATGCCGCGCAACCTGATGGTGACCACGCCGAACCCGGGCATTCTCGATTTCCAGGATGCCGTGTACGGACCGATCACCTACGACATCGTCTGCCTGATGCGCGATGCGTTCATCAGCTGGGACGAGGAGCGCGTACTGGACTGGACGGTGCGCTACTGGCAGGCTGCCCGCGCGGCAGGGCTGCCGGTGCAGCAGGACTTCGGCGAGTTCTATCGTGCCTTCGAGTGGATGGGCCTGCAGCGCCACCTCAAGGTGCTCGGCATCTTCGCGCGCATCCAGTATCGCGACGGCAAGCCCCAATACCTTGCCGACACGCCGCGTTTCGTGCGCTACGTGCGCAGCGTGACCAAGCGCTACGGCGCGCTGTTGCCGCTCGGGCGTCTGTTCGACAAGCTCGAAGGCACGGCGGTGCGTTTCGGCTACACGTTCTGACGCCGGCATGAAGGCGCTGATCTTTGCGGCGGGACGCGGCGAGCGCATGCGGCCGCTCTCGGATCACACCGCCAAGCCCTTGCTCAGCGCGGGCGGCAAGCGCCTGATCGAGTGGCAGATCGAGGCGCTCGCGCGCGCCGGCATCCACGACCTCGTGATCAACCTCGCTCACCTGGCGGACACGTTCGAGCCCGCGCTCGGGGACGGACTGCACTACGGTGTTCGCATCCTCTATTCGCGCGAAGGCTCGACCGCGGAAGAAGCGCTCGAGACGCTCGGCGGCATCGTGAACGCGCTGCCGCTGCTCGGTGGCGGACCCTTCGTCGCCGTGAGCGGCGACATCGTCACCGACTTCGACTACCGCCACCTGCAGGCGCACGCGCAGGCGATCGCGCTCGGCGCCGCGGACGCGCACCTGGTGCTCGTCGAGAACCGGCCCTTTCATCCCGGCGGCGACATGGGCCTCGTCAACGGCCGCATCGCGCGCTCGCTGCCGTGGTTCACGTACGCCAACATCGCGGTGCTTTCGCCCAGGCTGTTCGCAACGGAGCGACGCGGCAGGAAGAAGCTGTTCCCCTGGCTCTACACCTTCGCCGACAGCGGCCGCGTGACCGGCGAGCGGCACTCGGGCCGCTGGTTCAACGTCGGCACGCCGGCGGATCTCGAAGCGCTCGACATCGAACTGCGCGCGCGGCCGCCCGTGCCGCGCGCTCAGTGAGATCGCGACCCCGCGCCGAGCGGCGAGGCCAACCGATGAGTGCCGAAATCTTTCGTGCGCGACGGGAACGCGTCCTGGAGGCCATGGCGGCGCGCGGCGGCGGCGTCGCGATCCAGCCCACCGCGCCGGAACGAGTGCGCAATCGCGACAGCGACTACCCGTTCCGCTTCGACCGCCATTTCTTCTATCTCAGCGGCTTCACCGAACCGGACAGCGTCCTCGCGCTCGTCGCACGCCGCGGCCAGCGCAGTTCGATCCTGTTCTGCCGCGGCAAGAACCCGGAGCGTGAAATCTGGGATGGCCATCGGTACGGCCCCGACGCGGCGCGCGACCGGTTCGGTTTCGACGCCGCGTTTCCGATCGACCGGCTGGACGAGCAGATGCTGAAGCTGATCGCCGACAGCCCCGTGCTCTTTTATCCGCTCGCCTCCGACGCCACGCTCGACAGCCAGGTCCGGCGCTGGCTCGCCGCCGTGCGCGCCGGATCGCGCGCCGGGCTGCAGGCGCCGGCGCAAGCGATCGACCTGCATGCGATCGTGGACGAGATGCGGCTCGTGAAGGACGCGAGCGAGATCGCGACGATGCGGCGCGCCGCCGCGATCTCGGCCGCGGCACACATCCGTGCGATGCGCACGTGCCGGCCCGGATTGCGCGAGTATCACCTCGAGGCTGAACTGCTGCACGAGTTCCGCAGCCGGGGTGCGCAGGGTCCGGCGTACAACGCGATCGTCGCCGCAGGCGCGAACGCGTGCGTGCTGCACTACCCGGCCGGCGATGCCGAGTTGCGGTCCGGCGACCTGTGCCTGATCGACGCCGGTCGCGAGCTCGACGGTTACGCCTCCGACGTCACCCGCACGTTTCCCGTCGACGGGACCTTCAGCGCGCCGCAACGCGACGTCTACGACATCGTGCGCGCCGCGCAGCAGGCGGCATTTGCACAGGTCGGGCCGGGCAAGACCTTCAACGCACCGCACGACGCCGCGGTTCGCGTTCTGGCGCAGGGCCTGCTGGACCTCGGCCTGGTCGTAGGGTCGCTCGATGCCGTGCTCGAATCGGGCGCGTATCGACAGTTCTGCATGCACCGGACCGGGCACTGGCTCGGCCTCGACGTGCACGACGTGGGCGACTATCGCGCAGCGGCGCACGGACCGACCCACGGCAGCGAGCGTCCGTGGCGTGCGCTCGTCGAGGGCATGGTGCTGACCGTCGAGCCAGGGCTCTATCTGCGCCCGGCGGAAAACGTGCCGGCGCACTTCCACCACATCGGCGTGCGAATCGAGGACGACGTGCTGGTGACCGCGGCAGGTCGCGCGGTACTGACGGCCGATGCGCCGACCGCGCCCGGCGAGATCGAGGCCCTCATGCGGGACTGATGCAGATGGACCCGGAAGCCCCGGTGGCGATTCTCGGCGGCGGTCCGACCGGCCTCACGTGTGCGCTCATGCTCGCGCGCGCCGGCCGGGCGAGCGTGGTCTTCGACGCGCAGGCCGCCCGATCTGCACAGCGCGACCGGCGCCTGCTCGCGCTCGGACGCGGCTCGTGGGAGATCCTGCGCCCATTGCTCGGCACGTTGCCGCAGCGCGCACCGATCACCGATGTCTACGTGAGTTCCGCGGGGGAATTCGGCGCGACACATATCGGAGCGGGTGACCTCGGTGGCGATGAGCTCGGCGCGACCGTCTTCTACGGCGACCTCGTGACGGCCCTCGAGGACGCCGTGGCCGACGCGCGCGCGATCGCGCAGCGTCGACCGCAACGCGTCGTCGACCTGCAACAGGCGCCGGACCGCGTGCGCGTGCTCTGCGCGGACGCCGAGCCGTTCGAAGCGCCGCTCGCGATCAACGCGGAGGGTTGGTCGGGTGCGAACTCCGCCGCCGCGCAGTCCGACGACACCGCCCTCGCGGTGGGACTCGTCGGTGACGTGACGTTGGCGGGCGTTGCCGCCGGTGCGGCGTTCGAGCGATTTACGCGCGACGGTCCGCTCGCGCTGTTGCCCCGGCCGGGAAGCGATGCGATGCGTTCGCTCGTCTGGTGCATGCCGCGCGCCGTCGCGCCGAGCCGTCTCGGGCAATCGCCGGAGGCGCTGCGCGCCGATCTGCAGCAGGCAATCGGCGGCCGCATTGGCAAGGTCGTTGCCGTCGGCAGCCTGCATTCCCACCCGTTGCACGAGAAGATGCGTGCCGAGGTGCTGGCGCATCGATGTGTCGCGATCGGCAACGCGGCGCAGACGCTGCATCCCGTCGCCGGCCAGGGTTTCAATCTCGCGCTGCGCGACTGTTCGTCCCTGATCGACCGCCTGCTCGTCCATCGCGGCGATGTTTCCGCTGCGCTCGCCGACTACGCGCGGCGCCGGCGCGCCGATCGAGCGACGATCGCCGCAATCACGCACTGGCTGCCGCAGATCTTCGCGACGCGTTTCGCGCCCGTCGCAATGGCGCGCACGCTCGGACTCGCCGCGCTCGACCTCGCGCCGCCGCTGCGCAACCAGCTCGCGCAACTGCTGATGTTCGGCGTTCGTTGATAGCACATCGGCGGCGCAGGTGATGCGCGGAAAAGCGCGTCGCACTTGCGGACGAGCAACAAAAAATTTTTTGCGTAACGAGCGCGTTGTGCGCATGGCGCGAGGGCTACAATGCGCGCCCTCCCGATCGTTCCCGCTCGTCCTCCAATGCTCGCAGGCCCGCGCGTGGGCGTCTTTTCGCTGCCGAACCGCGTTTTCGCGGCGCCGATGGCGGGCGTGACGGATCGGCCCTTCCGCAGGTTGTGCCGCAAGCTCGGCGCCGGCCACCTGGTGTCGGAAATGGCGGCGTCGAACCCCCAGCTTTGGGCGAGCGAGAAGACGATGCGCCGCCTGAACCACGACGGCGAGCCTGGCCCGGTCGCGGTGCAGCTCGCGGGCGCCGACCCCACGGTGCTCGCGCAGGCGGCACGCTTCAACGTCGAGCGCGGCGCGCAGATCATCGACATCAACATGGGGTGCCCGGCGAAAAAGGTCTGCAACGTCGCCTGCGGCTCGGCCCTGTTGAAGGACGAGGGCCTGGTCGAGCGCATCCTTGCCGCCGTCGTCGCCGCCGTCGACGTGCCGGTGACCTTGAAGTACCGCACCGGCTGGGATCCAGGCCGGCGCAACGCGCTCGCGGTCGCACGCCGTGCGCGCAACGCCGGCATCGCCATGTTGACCCTGCACGGACGCACACGCGCTTGCGGCTTTCGCGGTGCGGCGGAATACGAAACCATTCGTGCGGTCAAGGCGTCGGTCGACATCCCGGTGGTGGCGAACGGCGACATCGACACGCCGGGAAAGGCACGCGCCGTGCTCGCATCGACGGGCGCCGACGCGGTGATGATCGGCCGCGCCGCCCAGGGGCGGCCGTGGATCTTTCGCGAGATCGATCACTACCTGCGCACTGGCGAGGAGCTTCCGCTGCCGACGGTCGACGAGTTGCGTCCGCTGCTGGCGGAGCACCTCGATGACCACTACCGCTTCTACGGCGAATTCCTCGGCGTGCGGACCGCACGCAAGCACATCATCTGGTACACGGCGCGCCTCGTCGGCGGCGCGCAATTCTGCGAACGCATGAACCGCATCGAGACCTGCGCCGAGCAAGCGCGCGCGGTCGACGAGTTCCTGCGCGAACACGGCGCGCGTGACGGACACCTGCATTACTCCAGTCCGAACGTGCACTGAAGGAATCGAGGAGGAAACATGGCCGCATCGCAATCAGCCAGGGCCGGTCAGCGTGAGGCGGCGCGTGTTGCAGGCGCCGCACGCGGCAACGGAGGCGAAGTGCTCGCGACGCCGGCGCGCCGCGGCGGCGAGACGCTGGAGCGGGCGGTCGTGCGCAATCTCGAGCAGTATTTCGCCGACCTCGGCGATGCGCCGCCGCACGCGCTGCACCAGATGGTGATGCACGCCGTCGAACGCCCGCTGTTGAAGTTCGCTCTCGACCGCGCCAGTGGCAACCAGTCCGCGGCCGCCGACCTGCTCGGAATCAATCGCAATACGTTGCGCAAGAAGCTGCACGACTACCGCCTGGTCTAGCGGTACGCGGCACGCGCGAAGGTCATGAAACAGGCGCTGATTTCCGTCAGCGACAAGACCGGTGTGGTCGAATTCGCGCGCGCGCTCGTCCAGCTGGGTTACCGCATTCTGTCGACGGGCGGCACGGCCAGGGCGCTCGCCCAGGCCGGCGTCGCGGTGGTGGAGGTGGCGCAGTACACGGGATTCCCCGAGATCCTCGACGGACGCGTCAAAACGCTGAATCCGCGCATCCACGCCGGCCTGCTCGCGCGACAGGACCTGGTGACGCACATGCAGTCGCTGGCCGAGCACCGCATCGAGCCGATCGACCTGCTGGCCGTGAACCTGTATCCGTTCGAGCGGACCGTCGCGCGCCCCGATGCAACGTTCGACGATGCGATCGAGAACATCGACATCGGCGGCCCGGCGATGCTGCGCAGTGCGGCGAAGAACCATGCGTCGGTCACCGTGATCGTCGATCCGGCCGACTACGCGGTGGTCCTGTCGGAACTGCACGCACACAGCGAAATATCGGCGAGCACCCGCCTTGCGCTCGCAAAAAAGGTCTTCGCGCACACGGCGCGCTACGACGGTGCGATCAGCAACTACCTTTCCTCCCTCGACGACAACGCACAACGGCTCGCGTTTCCACAGACGCTGACGCGTCAATGGGAGAAGGTCCAGGACATGCGCTACGGCGAGAACCCGCACCAGGGTGCGGCGTTCTATCGCGAATACGACGTCGGCGCGGGCCTGCTCGCGGGTTATGCGCAGTTGCAGGGCAAGGAGCTCTCTTACAACAACATCGGCGACGCCGACGCGGCATGGGAATGCGTGCGCACGTTCGACATGCCCGCCTGCGTCATCGTCAAGCATGCGAACCCTTGCGGGGTGGCGATCGCGGCCTCGCCCGACGCCGCATACGAGAAGGCCTTCGCCACCGACCCCACCTCGGCCTTCGGCGGGATCATCGCCTTCAACCGCACGGTCGACCTCGCCTGCGCGAAGGCGATCGCGCGCCAGTTCGTCGAAGTCGTGATCGCGCCCGATTTCGACGGCCCTGCGCGCGCGGTTTTCGACGCGCGACCCAACGTGCGCCTGCTGACGGTGGCCGCGGGCGATGCGCACAACGATTTCGACTTCAAGCGGGTCGGCGGCGGCCTGCTAGTGCAATCGCCGGACTCGAAAACCGTCGCTGCGGAGGAACTCAAGGTCGTCAGCAGGCGCGTGCCAAGCGCGGCCGAACTCGACGACATGCTGTTCGCTTGGCGGGTGGCGAAGTTCGTCAAGTCCAACACCATCGTCTTCGCGCGCGCCGGGCAGACGCTCGGCATCGGCGCCGGACAGATGAGCCGTGTCGACTCGGCGCGGATCGCAGCGATCAAAGCGGAAGAAGCGGGACTGTCCCTCGCGGGTTCGGCCGCCGCCTCCGATGCATTCTTCCCGTTTCGCGACGGACTCGACCGCATCGCCGAGGCGGGCGCGTCCTGCGTGATCCATCCTGGCGGCAGCCTGCGCGACCGCGAAGTGATCGCCGCCGCGGACGAGCACGACCTGGCGATGGTGTTCACCGGGACGCGGCACTTCCGTCATTGACGGCGCCGGAGCGCGCCGGCGCGCGCATGGCAGAATCGCCGGCGTGGCGCGCATCCGCATCCTCGGCATCGATCCAGGCCTTAATCGCACCGGATTCGGTGTCATCGAGGTCGACGGCAACCGCCTCGCCTGCATCGACGCCGGCGTGATCCGCGTCCCGGCTGGCCCGCTCGCGCAGCGCATGCGGGTCATCCTCGAAGGTCTGGCGACCGTCATCGCGACCCACGTGCCGCAGCGGGCGGCGATCGAAAAGGTGTTCGTCAACATCAATCCGCAATCGACACTGCTGCTCGGCCAGGCTCGGGGCGCCGCGATCTGTGCCGCCATCGCGGCGAATCTCGACGTGAACGAGCACACGGCCCTGCAGGTCAAGCAGGCGGTCGTCGGCTACGGGCGTGCCGACAAGAGGCAGGTGCAGGTGATGGTGCAACGGCTGCTGTGCCTGCACGCAGTCCCGGCGCCCGATGCGGCCGATGCGCTCGCGTGTGCGATCTGCGATGCGCACGGCAGCGGGCCCAGACAGCCCGACCGGCCCGGCCGCGGCGCGGCGGCCCGTGCCCGGCGCTCGCGCGCGGCGTGGCGTTCGCTGGGCGAGCGTCTCGTGCGCGAGGCGACATGATCGGCCGCCTGACCGGAACGCTCGCGCTGAAGAATCCGCCGAGCGTGCTGGTCGACGTCAGCGGCGTCGGCTACGAGGTCGACGTGCCGATGAGCACGTTCTACCACCTGCCCGCCGTCGGCGAGCGCGTGACGTTGCTGACCCACCTTGCCGTGCGCGAGGACGCGCACCAGCTGTACGGTTTCGCGAGCGGCGCTGAGCGGCACGCGTTCCGCGAACTGATCCGCATCTCGGGCATCGGTGCGCGCACCGCGCTTTCCGTCCTGTCCGGGCTGAGCGTCGACGAGCTCGCGCAGGTGGTCGCGCTGCAGGAGGCCGCGCGCCTCACACGGATCCCCGGCATCGGCAAGAAGACCGCCGAGCGCCTCCTGCTCGAGTTGAAGGGAAGGCTCGCGCCCGCACTCGAAGGAGCGCCGGCGTCCGGCGGAGCATCGATCGATCCGGCCGCGGACATCGTGCGCGCCCTCGTCGCGCTTGGTTATTCCGACAAGGAAGCGTCCGCCGCCGCGCGGCTGGTCCCCGCGGGCACCGGCGTATCCGACGGCATTCGCCTGGCCCTAAAATCACTCGCCAAGCCATGATGCCGCAGTGATCGAAGACCGCCTCGTCGCCGCCGCCAAGGCCTCCCCCAACGAGGAGGCGGTCGAACGCGCGCTGCGGCCGCAGCGCCTGGCCGAGTACGTGGGCCAGGCCAAGATCCGCGAGCAACTCGACATCTTCATTCGCGCCGCGCGTCAGCGCGGCGAGGCGCTCGATCACCTGCTGCTGTTCGGTCCCCCGGGGCTGGGCAAGACCACGCTCGCGCACATCGTCGCGCACGAGATGGGCGTCGGCCTGCGCCAGACGAGCGGGCCGGTCCTGGAGCGACCGGGCGACCTGGCCGCCCTGCTCACGAATCTCGAAAAGAACGACGTCCTTTTCATCGACGAGATCCATCGACTGTCGCCGATCGTCGAGGAGATTCTGTATCCGGCGCTCGAGGACTTCCAGATCGACATCATGATCGGCGAGGGACCGGCGGCGCGATCGATCAAGATCGACCTGCAGCCGTTCACGCTGGTGGGGGCGACGACGCGGGCGGGCATGCTGACCAATCCGCTGCGCGATCGCTTCGGCATCGTGGCCCGGCTCGAGTTCTACAGCGAAGAGGAACTGACCGCCATCGTCGACCGGTCGGCGCGCCTGCTCAAGGCGCGCGTCGAAACCGGGGGCGCGCTCGAGATCGCGCGCCGCGCGCGCGGCACGCCGCGCATCGCCAACCGGCTGCTGCGTCGCGTGCGCGACTTCGCCGAAGTGCGCGCGGAGGGGACCGTCTCGCGCGAGGTCGCCGACGACGCGCTGGCACTGCTCGATGTCGATCGCCTCGGCCTCGATGTCATGGATCGCAAGCTGCTCGGCGCGGTGATCGAGAAGTTCGGCGGCGGCCCGGTGGGAATCGACAACCTCGCGGCCGCCGTCGGCGAGGAACGCGACACGCTCGAAGACGTCGTCGAGCCCTTTCTCATCCAGCAGGGGCTGCTGCAGCGAACGCCGCGCGGACGCATCGCTTCCGTCAGCGCCTATCGCCACTTCGGCCTCGTCGCCCCACCGGGCGCGGCGGCCGCGGACTCGCTCTTCTAGCGGCACACACGCCAATCCAGGACCTCGTCCTCTCGGAGGCCTTCGCCGCAGTGCGGCAGCCAACACGTGAGCGCGGGTTCTTCCGGTGCAGTGAAAGCCACTAGAATCGCGGGCTTTGCGGTAATCAAACCCCACAGGAGGCTGGATGGACTTTGCGCAGCATCAGCGCAACCCGGCCCGGCATCTCGTCGGCGTCGGCGGAGTCGTGCTCCTGCACATCATCATCATCTACGCGCTCGTCACCGGTCTTGCGCGCAAGGTGGTCGAGGTCGTCAAGGGGCCCATCGAGGTCAAGGTCATCGAGGAGGTGATCAAGAAGCCGCCTCCGCCGCCGGATGTCCTGCCGCCGCCGCCCAAGATGGCGGCACCGCCGCCACCGTTCGTGCCGCCGCCTGAAGTCGTCATCGCGCAACCGCCGCCCGCCCCGACGATCACCGCGGTGACACCCGAAGCACCGCCCGCGCCGCAGGCGCCGGTGATCGTCAAGGCGCCGGAAGCGCCGCCCGCGCCGCCGGCGCCGCCCGTGCGCAGCGCGTCGGTCGCCTGCCCGAACTACAAGGAGATCATGCAGGCGATTCCTTACCCGCGCGAAGCCCTGCTGGACAACCTCCAGGGGGATGTGGTGATCGAGTTCACGATCACCGGCAGCGGCAAGGTCACGGATGCGGTCGTGAAATCGTCGACCAACCGGGTCTTCAACAAGGTCGCGTTGAACGCGGTCCAGCGCCTCACCTGCCAGGGACAAGGCCAGGACGTGCGCGTCCTCGCGCCCATCGGTTTCAAGATCAACTGATATTTCCGCGCAGGATTGCTCACAAGGCATCAGCGCAAACCGCGCGCACGCGCGCAGCCCAAAACAAATCCGCCCCAAAAAGGAGAACTTTCGATGACATCGCTCTTCCGCCGTGTCGTGGCGTGCCTGGCCATCAGCATCGCGGCAGTCACGCTTATCGTGCCGCTCGCAGCACGAGCTCAGGACGAGAACAAGACCGCCACCGCTCCGGCGCCGACCGTCACCAAGGAGACGGTCGAGAATCCCTACGGCCTGGAGGCGCTTTGGCGCGGGGGCGATTTCGTCTCCAAGGGCACGCTGATAATCCTGGTGATCATGTCGATGGGCAGCTGGTACATCATCTTCGTCAAGCTATGGGAGCAGTACAAGCTGATGGCGGAGGCGAGGGCCATGCGCGCGTCGTTCTGGAAGGCCAGCTCGCTGAAGGACGGCGCGAAGAAGCTCAAGGAGAGCAGCGCGTACCGGTACATTGCCGAATCGGGACTGGAGGCGAACGAGCACCACGAGGGCTCGCTCACCGAGAACATCGACCTCAATACCTGGGTCACGATGTCCGTACAGCGTGCCGTCGAGAGCGTGCAGAACCGTCTGCAGGACGGCCTGGCCTTCCTCGCGACGGTGGGTTCGACTGCGCCGTTCGTCGGGCTCTTCGGCACCGTCTGGGGCATCTACCACGCGCTGACGGCGATCGGGATCGCGGGCCAGGCGTCGATCGACAAGGTTGCAGGTCCCGTGGGCGAGGCGCTCATCATGACCGCCATGGGCCTCGCGGTCGCGGTGCCCGCGGTACTTGGATACAACTGGCTGGTCCGGCGCAACAAGGTCGCCATGGAGTCGGTGCGCAGCTTCGGCGCCGACCTGCACGCAGTGCTCCTGGGCCGCAAGGCTGAAGCCAAGGCCGTGCCCGCACGTTGAGCGCATAGACGGAGGCCACCATGGCGATGAACGTTGCATCCGGCGAAGGCGACGACGAGGCGATCTCCGCGATCAACACCACCCCGCTCGTCGACGTGATGCTGGTGCTGCTGATCATCTTCCTCATCACCATCCCTGTCGTGACGCAATCGATCCCGCTCACGCTGCCCAAGGAAACGAACGTTCCGCGGCAGACCAAGCCCGAGAACGTCGAGATCGCGGTCACCAAGGAGGGCGACGTTTACTGGGGCATGCAACTGGTGCGCGACAACGAGGACCTCGTCAACCGCCTGAAGAAGATCTCCGTACTGCAGCCGCAGCCGGAGATACAGATCCGCGGCGACCTGGCTGGCCGCTACGAATTCGTCGGCCGCGTCGTCTTCGCCTGCCAGCGTGCGGGGATACAGAAGGTCGGATTCGTGACCGAGCCGCCGCCACGCAACGGCTGAGCGCGCATCGCACAAGGAGAACACGATGGCCATGAATGTGGGTCCGGGCAGCGGCGCGCAGGAACCGGAGGTCATGATCGACATCAACACCACGCCCCTGATCGACGTGATGCTGGTGTTGCTGGTGATGCTGATCATCACCATTCCGATCCAGTTGCACGCCGTCAACCTGAACATGCCGGTCGGCAATCCGCCGCCGCCGACCGTTCCGCCGGTGGTGATCACCATCGACGTGGATTTCGACGGCACCGTGTTCTGGAATGGCGACGTCGTTCCGGACAAGCAGACGCTCGCCGAGAAACTCAGTCAGGCTGCCGCCTTGCCGGTGCAGCCCGAGGTGCACCTGCGGCCCAACAAGCTCGCCGAGTACAAGGATGTCGCCGCCGTGATGGCAGCGGCGCAGCGCCTGGGCGTGACGAAGCTCGGGCTGATCGGCAACGAGCAGTTCGTCCAATGACGTTCGCATTCCGGCCTGCCCGCGACCCGGAGATCCAGTGAAGCGAGACCATCACCCAACTTCGAGCCGGCTGCGCTTCGCCGCGCTTGCCTGCGGTGTAGCAGCCGCGTTCGGACCGCAGATCGGGAGCGACGGGAGGTTGGAATTCGCCAGCGCGGCCGCGCAGGCCGAGACCGTCCGGCCCGAAGTCGGCAAGCCGCTGCAGGCTGCACGCGATCTCATCAAGGCCGGCAAGTTCAAGGAGGCGCTCGTCAAGCTGAACGAAGTCGACGCGGTGCCGAACAAGACACCGTTCGAAACGTTCCTCCTCGAGCAGATGCGTGCGTCGGCGGCCTCGCAGGCGGGCGACAACGAACAGGCCATCAAGGCGTTCCAGGCGGTGCTCAATTCGGGCCGGCTGTCGGAGGCCGAGCAGGCCAAGTACGCCTCGATGCTCGCGTCGCTCTACTATCGCGCCAAGGACTACCAGAACGCCGCCAGCTGGGCCGGACGAGCCCTGAAGGGCAATCCCAACGACGCGGCGATGCGCGATCTCCAGATCCAGAGCTACTTCCAGGCAGGGGACTACCAGGCCGCGAGCCGCGAGGCGCTGGCGGATATCCAGGCGGCCGAGAAAGCCGGGATCACGCCGCCCGAGCCGAAGCTGCTGCTGCTCGCAAATGTCGCGAGCCGCAACGGTGACAAGACGGCCTACCTTGCGGCGCTCGAGCGCCTGGTCACCTACTACCCGAAGCGCGAATACTGGGCCGATCTCCTGCGCCGCATCGAATCGAAGCCCGGATTTTCGAATCGCCTCACGCTCGAGCTGTATCGCCTGAAGGCCGCGACCAAGACGCTCGCGACCGCCAACGACTACTCGGAGATGGCGCAGCTGGCGTTGCAGGAACAACAGGCCGCCGAAGCGAAGAAGATTCTCGACGAGGGATTCGCCACCGGCGTGCTCGGCAAGGGACAGGAAGCCGAGCGAGAGAAGCGCCTGCTCGCCCTTGCCAACCAGCGCGCAGTGGAGGCGCCCGGTGCCTTGAAGGCGGCTGAATCCGACGCTGCGAATGCGAGGGACGGGGCGGAACTCGTCCGCATCGGGCTCGCCTATACCGGACTGGGCGAATACGAAAAGGGCATCGGCCTGATCCAGCAAGGCATCAACAGGGGTGGACTCAAGCACAAGGACGATGCCGACCTGCAGCTTGGCATCGCGCTGCTCCGGGCGGGGCAGAAGGGCCGTGCGGCAACGGTGTTGCGGTCGGTCGGCGGCACCGACGGGACCGCGGACCTTGCGCGGTTGTGGTTGAGGGTGTCGGAGGCGCGGACGACCGGGTAACGGTTCCCTCGAGCAACCGAGAAGGGCGCCGGCGCGCCCTTTTTCGCTTGGGCCGCGATTTGTCCGGAGCGGACTACAGCAAAGAAAAACCCGCCCGGCGGGCACCGAGCGGGTTCGGAAAATGGAGCGCCGGGTCGATCAGAACGAGTACTTGGCTCCGACTGTCCAGAAGCGGCCGACCGCACCGGCCTGATGCCACGTCTGGTTGTAGTTGATGCCGTACGGGATCGCGAGGTAGGGATCGAACGGCGCGGCGCGATCGAACAGGTTCTGGATCGAGAAGTTGAAGTCAAGGCCCTTCGTCGCCGTCCACTTGGCGAAAAGATCGAACGTCGTGAACGACGGCAGGCGGCAATGGTTGTAGACGTTGCCCGCCGTGTCGAAGACACCGCAGTCGTACTGCCCGATGTCCGGATACGTCACGCCGGTGTTCGAGTTGGTCATCGTACCGTCGCCGTTCGAGGTCGTGGTCTCGCCCTGGTGATCGACCATCTTGATCGGACCCACGTAGTTGACCGACAAGGTCGCCGCTGCCGGCCCGCGATCGAAGGTAAGGGCGAAAGTGGCCCGGTCCTTGGGCGAACCACCGCCTGCGCTTTGCACGAGCGGGCCGTGGGTGCCGGCGTACTCGAGCGTGTTGCCGAACTGGTCGGTGCGCTCGAGCTTGTTGACGTGGGTCCAGAACAGCTGCCCGCTCAGCCTGCCGACGCTGCCCAGGCTCGACCGGAAGCGGAGTTCGGTGTCGATCCCGTCGGTGACGGTCTTCGACGCGTTCTGGTAGAACCCGGTGACGGTGCCGATCTGTCCGTCCGAGTCGTAGTAGATGAACGTGTTGGGCAGTGCGCCCGGGATTCTGCTCAGCGGCGCACCCGTCGTCGGCAGGTTGCCAATGATCGAGTTCGGGTCAGCCTGGATGATCTCGTCCCTGCGATTGATCTTCCAGTAGTCGACCGTCGCGCTGAACTGTTGCACCGGCTCGACGATAAAGCCCAGCGTATAGCTCTTGGCCTTCTCGGGCTTGATGTCCGGGTTGCCTTGCGAAAGGATGCCGAAGGTCGTGAAACCGAAACTCGAACCGCCGACTTCGGCGGCGCCTGGCGCGCGGAACGCCTCCGAATACGTGCCACGCACGGCAAATTGATCGACCGGCTTGATCTTGAAGCCCAACTTCGGAGTCGTCGAGTTGCCGAAATCGGAGTAGTGGTCGAACCGCAATGCGCCGTTCAGTTCGAGCCACGTGGCCACCGGCGCGCTCACCTCACCGTACAGCGCATAGACGTCGCGGCTCATCTTGAACGCCGAATAGCCGAGACCGACGATTGCGCCGATATCAGTGCCCGGCACGGGTGGGTTGTCCGCGTCTTCATGCCGGTATTCGGTGCCCAGTGCCAGGCCCAAGGGTCCGCCGGCAAGCTGCATCAGGTCGTGCGACACCTTGAAGTCCGCCGACAGCACCGAGCTGGTCGGCGTGTTCTCGAGCTTCGGCGAGATGGCGTTCAGCGTGAACGGGTCGGTCTGGGTCGGGTTGGTGATGCGGTATGTGCCGTTGTTCACCGCATTCTGCATCTGGTCGTAGACGATGTATCCGGTGTTGATGTTCGTCAGCTTGCTCTTGACATAGAGCAGCCCTGTGTCGTAGTCCCAACCTTGTGCAGTGCCCTGCAGACCAATGAGGCTGCGCAGCACCTCGTTGTGGGTCTCCTGATCCCGCCCATTGAGTTCGAGCGGACGAATGTAGAAGGCCGCGTCGGCACCCACCGGGTTGTCCGGATGCCCGGCCGGAAGGATCATCGGTGCGTGCACCAGGAGCGGATTGAAGGGATCTCCCGGCACGAAGACGCCGGTGTCGTTGTTGGCGCCCAGCGTGCCGTTGGATTTCGTCACGGTGGTGAAGTAGCCCAATTCCACGTAGCCCGCCATGGCCGGCGTGAACTGCAACGTGCCCCGGCCGAACAGGTTGAACCGCTGGATGTTGGGCTGAACCTCCTGGTCGACCAGCGGGTCGTATCTGCACAGTCCGGTCCCGGGATCGTGGTCCGAACAGGGAATGATATTGACGCGCGGGCCCAGCGCGCCAGTGACCGGGTCGATGGCGCGAGCTACGCCGAAGGGCGAATTCGACGAAGGCCCGAGCCCGAAATACGGGCGACTGGCACCATTGGTCGTGTCGTAGTACCCGAGTGACCTCAGGTCGCTGTTGCCGACGAATCCACGGTCCTTCGACCAGATGTTCCTCTGGTTCGAGGCCTCCATCGTGAAGAAGACGTTGTACTTGTCCGCGTCGAGGTCGCCGTACCCTATCGAAGCGGCGCCGCGCACCGTGTTGCCGTCCTGGTGATCGGTCTGGCCATATGAGCCGCCGATCGATGCGCCGGTGTAGTTCTTGCGCAGGATGACGTTGACCACGCCCCCGACCGCGTCGGCGCCGTAGATGGCCGAGGCGCCGTCCTTGAGGATCTCGACCCGGTCGACCGCCTCGAGAGGCAGGGAGTTGAGGTCGACGAAGTTGCGGGTGCCGTCGTCGGCAAGCCCGTAGGTCGACATGCGGCGGCCGTTGACCAGCACCAGAGTCGAATTGACGCCGAGCCCGCGGAGCGAGACGGCGGCCGAGCCGGAAGCGAAGCCATTCGTGAAGGAGGCTGGAATCGAGCCCAGGCCGTCCGCCGTGATACCACGCAGCACTTCCTGGATCGATTGCTTGCCGCTGCGCTCGATATCTTCCCGCGTCATTATTTGCACGGGCGCTGCGGTTTCGACGTTGGTGCGCTTGATGTTGCTGCCCGTCACCTCCACGCGCTCCATCTGCTGCTGGGCAGGGGCAGGACCCGCCACGAACGCGCCAGCTGCGACACCGCCGACGGCTACAAGCAGTGACCGGACAATCGGCTTCAGCTCGAACATCGATGTCCCCCGAAAAGGTTTAGAACTTCGCTGCAGGGCTGTAACGTTTTTATCCGTTGCCCTTGCAAACGCCGCGATTGTTAACGGGGAGATACGCCTTGACAACAATCGTCCGGACGGCCTTGCGCATTTGTTGCTTTTTGGCAAAGCCGTTGCGGTGTGCAGCGCAGCGGCAAGGCGACTTTTTTGAAGGCGACCGACGCGCAGCGCAGCGAAACGATGAATGATGGAATGGATCGAGCCGCGCCTGTCAGGCGGCACGGATCAAGCGCGGCACCGCGTCGAGCAGGGTCTTCGTGTAAGGATGCGAAGGACGCGCCAGCACCTCGTCCGCAGCGCCGGACTCGACGATGCGACCGGCCTGCATCACGGCGATGTCGTGCGCCAGATACTCGACCACGGCGAAGTTGTGCGTGATGAAGAGATACGCCACGCCGAGTTCACGCTGCAACTGTGCCAGCAGGTTCAGGATCTGCGCCTGCACCGACACGTCGAGCGCCGAAGTCGGCTCGTCGCAGACGATCACGCGCGGCTCCACCGCCAGCGCGCGGGCGATGGCGACACGCTGGCGCTGGCCGCCCGAGAACTCGTGCGGATACCGGGACATCGCGTCAGCGCGAAGGCCGACCTTTTGCAACAGGGCGCGCAGGCGGTCGCGGCGGTCGCCCGGAGCGATCTCCGGGCGCAGGGACAGCAGGCCCTCTTCCAGGATCTCGGCAATGCGCATGCGCGGGTTCAGCGACGCGAATGGATCCTGGAAGATGATCTGGATCCGTCGCCTCGCGGCACGCAGCGCATCGCCTTCGAGTGCATCCAGGGGCCTGCCCTCCAGCAGAGCCTCGCCTGAAATCCGGGCGACACCTCGCAACAATTGCACCGCAGCCTTACCGGTGGTTGTCTTGCCGCAACCGGACTCGCCGACCAGCGCAAGAGTGCGTCCGGCCCGAAGCGTCAGGGAAATCCCATCGACCGCCCTGAAATGGCCGATCTCACGTTTGAGGACGCCGCTGCGCAACGGGAACCAGACGCGATAGTCGCGAATCTCGAGCACGGGAGGCTGCAATGCGGCCCCGTCCGTTTCCGCCGCGGTTCGCGCCTCGGGCCCGGGTGCCGTGTCCGCCGCCGCGACGGCGACGGGCCCCAGGGGGTGCGGCCCGCGGTAAAGCAGGCAGCGCACGCGATGTTCGTCGCCCGCGCCGGCACGAGCGGGGACGACGAGGTCCGGCTGGACATGTCGGCACTCCTCCAGCGCATGCTGGCAGCGGTCGACGAATCGGCACCCCGGGAAGCTGCGGTTCAGCGGCGGGACCGTGCCCGGGACGGCAACCAGGGCGCGGCCGCGTTTCGCGGTATCGGGCAGCGCGGCGAACAGCATCTGCGCGTAAGGATGAAGCGGGCGTGCGAAGAAGTCCCGCACCGTTGCGACCTCGACCACCTGCCCGGCGTACATCAACGCGATGCGATGCGCCATCGTCGCGACGATGCCGAGATCGTGCGTGATCAGAAGCATCGCCATCCTGCGTTCCCGCTGAAGGTCGGCGAGCAGGTCGAGGATCTGCTTCTGGATCGTGACGTCGAGCGCCGTGGTCGGTTCGTCGGCGATCAGCAGGTCCGGCTCGGCGGCAAGCGCGATGGCGATCATCACGCGCTGCTTCTGGCCGCCGGACATCTGGAACGGGTAGGCGTCGACGCGGTTCGACGGATCGGGAATGCCGACGTGCGTCAGCCATTCGATCGCCTTCGCGCGTGCCGGCTCGCCGCGCAGCGCGGTGTGGCGCTTGATCACCTCGACGATCTGCCTGCCGACCGGGACGACGGGATTCAGGCTGGTCGCCGGCTCCTGGAAGATGATGCCGATCCGGCGCCCGCGCACGTCGCGCATGCGCGCCTCGGGCAATTGCACGATGTCGGTGTCGTGGACGCGCACGACGCCGCGCGTGACGCGCCCATTGTCCGGCAGGAGACGCAGGATCGACAGCGCCGTCATCGACTTGCCGCAGCCGGACTCGCCCACCAGCGCGAACGTCTCGCCGCGCTCGATCGTGAGGTCGAGCGCCTCGATCGCGCGCACAACGCCGGAATCCGTGTCGAGTTCGGTATGCAGGCCGGTGACCGCCAGCATCGCGTTATCCGTGCACCGGATCGCCGGTGATCGACTGCGGCGCGGGCGCGGCCGGCGCCGGTTCGCGACGGGCCGGTTGCGTCGTCGCGCGGCGCAGCCTGAATGCGCGCGCACGCGGATCGAAGGCCTCGCGCACCGCATCGGCGAACAGGTTCGCGGCGAGCACGAGCGCCAGCATGAACACGAACGCCGTGGCGAGGTTCCACCACACCGACGGGTCGCGCGACATTTCGCTGCGGGCGAGATTGATCATCGACCCGAAGCTGGCGGAATTCGGATCCACCCCGACACCCACGTACGAAAGCACCGCTTCGTAGAGGACCAGCGCGGAGAAGTCGAGCACCGCGACGATCAGCACCAGGTGCATGACGTTGGGCAGGATGTGCCGGCGCATGATGCGCCAGTGACTGACGCCGAACGCGCGCGCGGCCTGGACGAACTCGAGTTCCGTGAGCTTCAAGGTCTCGGCGCGCAGCAGGCGGCACAACGTCGCCCAGCCGGTGACGCCGAGGATAAGGCAGAGCAGGAACAGGCGCAGCTCCGCGCGCTCGACGCCGGTCTCGAAGGAGGCGACGTGCTCGTCGATATAGACGTTGATCAGCAGCACGAAGGCCGCCACCAGCAGGATCGGCGGAATCGACGAGAGCACCGTGTAGAGGTACTGGATCACGTCGTCGACCCAGCCCTTGAAATATCCGGCCAGGAGCCCGAATACGACGGCGAGCGGCAGTGTCGCGATGGTCGAAAGCGATCCGATCACCACCGCGGTGCGCACGCTTTTGAGTGCCTGATAGAGAACATCGTTGCCGGTGCGATCGGTACCGAACACGTGATAGGCCGGCCACAGCGCCGCGACCCAGCCCACGAACACCGCGAGCACGGCAAACGTCATGAGCATCGGCCGCCACGGCATCTCGGTCGCGCCGCGTCGAATCGCGGTCGCGGCGCCACGCCAGCCGCCGTACGCGGGTCCGAGGAGCCGGGCGACCGTTGCGGCAACCAGAAACGCCACCAGCAGGCCCCCGACGAGGCCGCGCACCGAGCGGGCGACGAGATCGACTTTCCATTGGCTGGCTGGATCGGTGAGGTGCGCGCCGCCGGAGAGCAGCCGCGGGAATGCACGCATCTCCTTGCCGTCGACGATCGAGGTCTCGCGCTGGAACGACCAGTAGGCGAGCGGCTGCGAGTAGGTCTTCTCGCGCGACTCGATCGCGTGCGCCAGGAACTTGTCGAGCACGGAGAGGGTACGCGGTACGTACGCCGGTGCTGCGTCGGCAGCGGCGCCCGGTTCCGGGGGCAGCCGCGGCCGGAAGTGGATCGAGTCGGCGAGCGCAAGCACGAGGAACAGCGCCAGGAGGATCGCGGCGCACATCGCGGGCGCATCGAGCGCGATCCGGCGCCAGGTCGCGCGCAGGTTGCGGTCGCGGCGCACCTTCAGCCCGTAGAAGACGGCGCCGACCGCAAGCAGCCACAGCACGAGATCGGTCCAGAGGAAAACGAACTTGGGCATGGGTGGTCAGATGGTCCGTACGCGACAGAGTGCGCGCGTGCGCAAGGCCGGGATTCCTCGCTCGCGTCCGCAATGACAGGGTGCATCGATCTCATCCCGAGCGAATGCGAGGGATCTCGGCCTCATGCGCCACCGAGACGCCTCGCTTGCGGACGGAAACCCACCGCGTCGACGTTTCAACTCAGCCTCACGCGCGGGTCGGCAAACGTGTAGGCGATGTCGGTGGCGAGATACGCCAGGATGTAGAGCAACGACCCCAGGAACACCATGGTGTGCACGATCGCGAAGTCCTGGCCGGCAATCGCTTCCACGACATACGTACCGAGGCCGGGAATGCCGAAGAAGGACTCGAACACGATCGAACCGAGGAATGCGTAGGGCAGCAGCGCCCCGACGTGGGTCAGCACCGGCAGCCAGGCGTTGCGCAGCACGTGCCGGAACAACACCGCGGCCTCCGAAAGTCCCTTGGCGCGCGCGGTGCGCACATAGTCCTTGCCGATCTCCTCGAGCAGCATGGCCCGGTACAGGCGCGCTTCGGAGCCGAGCTGATAGACGATGCCGACGACGAGCGGCAGCACCAGGAACTTGAAGATGTCGAGGCCCGGCACGAAACCCGAGAGCGGAACGAGCTGGAGCAGCTTGCCGAAGAACCACTGCGCCATGATGATGTAGAACAGGCTCGACACCGACATCATCACTACGCACAGCACCGTGCCCCAGAAGTCGAGGTAGCTGGTGCGGAAGAACACCAACAGCATCGCGAGGACGATCGAGACGAACACGGTAAGGGTGAGCATCGGCACCGCGAGCGCCGCGCTGGCGACGATGCGGGTGCCGATCTCGTGCCGGATGTCGCGCCCGCTGTCGCTGGATCCGAAGTCCAGCTCGAACAGCCGCAGGGAGCGGTCGTAGAAGATCGTGTGGGTGATCTTGCCGGTGCCCGCCGCCGCGGCGTCGAGCCAGAGCGGCTTGTCGTAGCCGTGGTCGACCTTCCACTTCTCGATCGCATCGGCCGTCACGCGCTTGCCGCCGATGTTGAGGCGCGCGATGTTGTCCGGCGAATTGACGGCAAAAAAAAGCGTGAACGTGAGCAGGTTCACGCCGGCAAGGATGAGCCCCGCGTAGAAGGCGCGGCGGACGATATAGCCGAGCATCTACTCGCCTCCGGCGCCGTGCGGCACCGAGCCCGCCAGGGTGCGCGCCGCGGTCTCGCGCTCGTGCCGCTGCCACGCGCGGATGGCGGGAAGCACGGCCAGCACGAACGCCAGGACGATCACCCACACCGGCCACCATACGGGGCGGTTCCACTCCGCGATCTTCGCTGCGCGCAGCTCCGGATTCACCTTCACAAACATCAGGCGGTCGCCGACGAGCGGCCCAGGCTTGACGTTGCCGACCCACTGGTGCTGCACCGATCCGGCGTACGGGTTGTACCCGAAGGTCCACGGCGCATCCTCCTGCATGATCGCCACCATGCGGTCGATCACCTGCTGCTTGCGCGGCGTGTCGTCCAGGTACCTCATCTCGTCGAACAACCGGTCGAATTCTTCGTTCTTGTAGTTGGCCGTGTTCTCGCCGTTGCCGTTCGTCAGGGCCTTGGAGTTCGGCCCATAGAGAAGGAAGAGAAAGTTTTCCGCGTCCGGGTAGTCGGCGGACCAGCCCCACCAGAAGACCTGCAACGATCCCTTCTCGGCCTTCTCCTGGAACCGGTTGTAGTCGGTGGCACGAATCTCGAGCTGGACGCCGATCTTGGCGAACTGCTTGACGACCCACTCGACCTCGGCTTTGAGCTCCGGTGTCAGCGCGCGCTGATAGTCATAGTTGAGCACCAGCGGCTGTCCCGTGATCGCGTTGCGCCCGCCCGGATATCCGGCCTCAGCGAGCAGCCTCTCCGCTTCCGCAATCGGCTTGCGTTTCGGCTTGCCGTCGACCACGTCGTAGACGGTGCGATTGATCGCACCGTCGCGATGGCCGAACACGCCCGGCGGGACGGCGCTCATCGCGGGGACGCCGGCGGCCTTGCTTTCGAACACACGCACGAACTCTTCCCAGTTGACGGCGATCGAAAGCGCCTGGCGCAGCTTGCGATTGCGCACCTTCTCGTCCGGTGTCCTGCCGCCGCCCACCACCGGATCGAGCCAGTTGAACCCGATGTACCAGTTGGAGATCTCCAGCGTGCGCGGCATCTGGATGCCGCGCTCCTTGAACAGGCGAGCGACCCGATCCGAGTTCTTGACGTCGTAGTCCATGTCGAGCAACCAGTCGAAGCGCGAAATCTCCGGGTTGTCGTAGTAGCCCTGCAGGAACTTCGCCTTGAGCGGGATCCTTTCCTTCTCGATGGTGAACTCAACGCGATCGACGAACGGCATCGGCTTGCCGCAGTCGTCGAGCAGGCCGGCGGCGCGATCCTCCTCGGTGCCCTCGCACGGATAGGTCTCGCCGTGGAAATTCGGGTTACGCGCGAGGACGTGGCGCCGGTTCTCCTGGTACTCGACCAGCATGAACGGACCGGTTCCCACCGGCCAGTAGTTGAGGCTCAGGTTCCTCTCGGCCATGCCGGGCTGGGCGTAGAAGGCGTCGGCCTCCCACGGCACCGGGGCGAAAAAGGTCATCTGCAGCCAGTACTTGAATTGCGGGTACTTGCCATTCAACCGGATGCGCAGGGTGTAGTCGTCGACCGCCTCGGCCCCGGGGAAGTCGTACTTGCGGAAGTCGAGGAACGGCAGGTCACGGTCGGTCCGCGACAGGCGGCCGCGCAGTTCCTTGTCGATCCCGGCGATGCGCTCGCCATATTCCTTGAGGCCGACGATGTGCTCGGCCATGAGCGAGAACGATGGCGAACGAGTGCGCGTGGTCGCCAGCCGGCGAATCGCATAGACGAAATCGTGCGCGGTCGCCTCGCGCGAGCCCTGTGCGGGGAAATCGAACGGCGTGCGTTTGTTCTCCGTTTCGGCACGCGTGAGATGGTGATAGAGATACGTGCCGTCCGGGCCCTTCGCAAAGGCCGGGTGCGGCGCATAACGGATGCCCTTCCTGATGTGGATGTCGTAGACGACCAGCGCAATCCGATCGGCCGGCGCGTCATCGGGTAGTGCCTTGCCATTGGCGTCGAAGTACTGCGCGGGTGCAACCGCCTCGGCGGCGCGCGGCACGATCTCGTAGGGGCGCTTCAGGTAGTGGAAACGATACGGCGGCTCGTAGATCGAATACATGTACGGCGTCTCGTCCAGGTTGTACGAGGCCGTTGGATCGAGATACTTGGGCGAGCGCTCCTGAAACGCGGTGAAGAACGTGTTGGTTCGTTCGGACCCCGCCCGGTGCGGATTGTTGGTGACCTGGCCGCAGGCGCCGAGCGCCAGCAGCGCGAGGAAGATGGGAAGGCAACGTGCCGGCCGCGCAAATCGCCCGAGACCCAATGCTTCCATCTGTCTTGCAGGACCCTTCGCTGCGCCCGGCCGGGACGCGAACCGCCGCGGATTGTACGGGCGGCTCCGAGTGGTCGACGCGTGCTCTTCGCTGCAGGCGCACAAGTGGCGGGATAAACTCGCGGCCCGTGGAAAACACGTGCGCCCGCGTCCCCTTCAGCTGGACCGTGCGCGTGTACTTCGAGGACACCGACGCCGGTGGCATCGTCTACTACGCCAATTTCCTCAAGTTCTTCGAGCGCTGCCGCACCGAGTGGTTGCGCGCGCTGGGCGTCGAGCAGACGCGGCTCGCGGAACAATCGGGCCTGCAGTTCGTGGTTGCACGGCTTGCGGTCGACTATTTCAAGCCGGCACGGCTCGACGATCAGCTCACCGTCACGGCCGCGATCGGCGAACCGGCACGTTCCTACCTCGTGTTCGAGCAGCGCGCGCTGCGCGGCACGGAGTTGCTGGCGCGCGCGACGGTGAAGATCGCCTGCGTCGATATCCGGCGCCTCGCTCCCGCGCGCCTTCCCGCTGACCTCGTCGCCGCCTTCCAGGCGGCCCGCGACTACCAAGAGCCAAAACCATGAACGCCGACCTCTCGATCCTGACTCTCGTCACCAAGGCCACGCTGGTGGTGCAGGTCGTGATGGCGATCCTGCTGCTGGTCTCGATCGCCTCGTGGACCGCGATCTTTTCGAAGGGCTTCGCGATCCGGCGCGCGCGCAAGGAAACGGAAGGATTCGAGCGCAACTTCTGGAGCGGCGCCGAACTCTCCGCGCTATATCAGGCAGCCTCCAACCCGCGCCGCAAGACCGGCGCGCTGGAACGCATCTTCGAGGCCGGCATGAGCGAGTTCCTGAAGCTGCGCGGCCGCGGCGATACCCAGGCCACGCTCGACGGTGCGCGGCGCGCGATGCGGGCAGCCTACCAGCGCGAGATGGATGCGCTCGAGGCGCGCCTCGCGTTCCTCGCGTCGGCGGGCTCGGTCAGCCCGTACATCGGCCTGTTCGGCACGGTATGGGGAATCATGCACGCTTTCACCGGTCTATCCAGTCTGCAGCAGGCCACCCTGGCGAGCGTGGCTCCCGGCATCGCCGAGGCGCTGATCGCGACCGCGATCGGGCTCTTCGCAGCCATCCCCGC
>Ga0335077_10000333_pt1 | contig 51026 bp, 46 predicted proteins | sample Lox_Sample_31_FD_207151 | JGI IMG/M metagenome (GOLD analysis project Ga0335077, IMG submission 207151) | Soil microbial communities from Loxahatchee National Wildlife Refuge, Florida, United States - Lox_Sample_3.1 | ecosystem: Environmental > Terrestrial > Soil > Wetlands | place: USA... | reverse complement strand
GGGCCAAACTAACACACGGGTTTGTGTGAAAAACCAATGGCGGTCCGGCCTACAACTTCCCTTCCGACTCACCTAGCAGCTTGCAGCAGATCGTGACTGACGCCAAACTCGAATGTTTTTCCGATCATGGGTCCCTGCCACAGAGGCGGGATTGGGGTGCTAACAAAGCGCTGCCGCGAGCGTAAGCTCTTTTGTCGAAATTCCGCGCTCATCAAACCCATCAGGCAAATTCGTGCCGTTGCCGCGAGCTACCCCCCGCCCCCCTCGCTAGGATGGGACAGGACGGGACAAAATTTCTTCGTTGAGGTGCGTGTTGGTGCATCTATTTCAAACCGCGAGGCGCACGATAATCAATGTTTATGAACCTCCGTGCACAATTGCGAAATTCCGCCTGCCTTCAACTCCCGCCGCCTCCACGCTTCGCCCTGCGGGCTACGCGTGGCTAGCCACACGCGTTGCAGCGCAACGTTTCTCGTCAGCCTTGCTCGCCGAAGCAGGGCGGAGCGTGGGCTGTGTTCTACGTGTATATTATCCGAATTGAAACTCGATCAGAACAGACGCACGTTGGATTTACGGAAGATCTCAAACAGCGGCTTGCCACGCGCAACCAAGGTGGCTCTCCGCATAACGCGAAGTTCAGCCCATGGCAGGTCGTGTTTTTCTGCGCCTTTTTGTCCAAGGCAAAAGCACTCACTTTTGAACGCTATCTTAAATCCCATTCAGGCAAAACCTTTGCCGGCAAGCGACTGCTTTGAAAGCGGTTCCACTCCGGACAGGGCCAAGGTTGCGAGCGAAACAAAATTGATTTGCTCCTGCCTTGAACATCACCACCGGACACGCCATCAAAATGGCTTGAGGGTTGGCCGGATTGAAGCATGATGAGTCACCTTTCAATTTTATGAAGACAGGATTTTGGTTGGCGGGTCAGGGATTAGTCTTGGCTGCGATCATTTTGGCGGAGTTGACCGCGCGCGGTGACACCAATCGGTACGCCGGGAGCGATTGGGCCCCGGTGGATGCAAAAAAAGTCGTGGCGGCAGCGGCGGAAATCACCCTGGCAAAATATCCGAATTGCGACGAGGCGACCGTGGAACAGAAGTCAGTCCGGGTCTATCGGGTGGATGGCACAGGGGAATGCCAGGATGAAACATTTATCAAGGTGCTCACGGAAAAGGGCAAACGCGACAACCGCACGCTCACGATGAATTTCATGCTGCCCTACGTGACGGTCGCAGTGCCCAAACTGGAGGTCATCAAACCCGACGGCGAAGCGGTTCCGGTGGACGTGGCGGCAAATTCGAAGGAGTCCATTGATGACAGCCAGATGGCAGAGAACATTTACGACCCGAATCTGCGGGTGTTGCGAGTGAATATCCCGAGTTTAAACATCGGTGACGTCGTCCACTCAGTGGAGCGCGAGAACATCGAACGCCCGTTCATCGCGGGCGAATATAGTGAGGAAAATGTCTTTGAAGGCCCGGGTTTCATCCGGCACATCACCTACGAGGTTCATGCCCCCGCCAATCGGCCGCTGAAGTGCATTGCGCTGCGAGACGAGGTGCCGGGAACAGTCACCGCTTCGACGCAGCCGGGCACAAATGACACGATCGCGTATCGCTGGGAAGTGAACGACGTGCCGCGCATGTTTGACGAGCCGTCCATGCCGCCCTACGAGGAGGTGTTGCAACGGCTCTTTGTGAGCACCCTGCCGGACTGGGCGGCCGTCTCGAAATGGTACTGGAACCTCAGCCGGGCGCATCTGGACGCGACAACGCCGGAAATGAAACAGACGGTGAAGGAACTCACGGCGGGGGCGCAGACCGACAAGGAGAAAATCAAAGCGTTGTTTTATTTCGTATCGAACAAGATCCGGTACATGGGGATCACGCCGGAGAAGGACCGGCCGGGCTTCGAACCGCATGATGTCTGCATCACCTTCGACAAAAAATACGGCGTTTGCCGGGACAAAGCGGCCCTGCTGGTTTCGATGCTGCGCCTGGCCGGCTTGAATGCCTATCCGGTGCTGGTCAGCGTCGGGACCCACAAGGATGCCAGGGTGCCCGATCCGTTTTTCAATCACGCCATCGCGGGCGTTGAACTGGAGAAGGGCCAAATCGTGTTGATGGACCCGACGGACGAGAATACGCGGGAGTTGCTGCCGGCGTCTGATCGTAATCAGAGTTATCTCGTCGCGCGACCCGATGGCGACACCATCCGGCTCAGCCCCATCGCGCCGCCGGACGAGAATCTGCTGCAGATAAGAACGACCGGGATTTTGAATGCTGACGGGGTCATTGAAGCGAAGTCGGAATTATCGTTCCAGGGCGTGAACGACGACGCGTATCGGAACGCATTTTCGCACATGAAACCGGATGATGAGCGGCGGTTCTTCGAGCAGCGCCTCCAGCAAGCGGTGCCCGGCCTGCGGCTCAAGTCGCTGAAACTCACGCCGGCCGACTTGCGCGACGTGTCCACCGGCCTGCAGGCGGAACTGGAATTTTCGGTGGACGGTATGACGGCAAACGGCGGCGGCGAGTCGGTCGTGAGCGTGCCGTGGATTGGCAAACGGCTGGGGGTGGTCAATTTCATTCTCGATGGGACCGGTCTGGAGAAACGAAAATATCCGCTGGAAACCGAGGTGACTTGCGGCGTGCAGGAAGACATTTCACTCAAGCTCGCAGCCGATTTCACCGGGGCGGCGACGCTGCCGTCGCCTTCGTCAGTGGACGATGATTGCGTTGGTTATCGGCAAAGCTTTGAAATGAAGAAAGGCGCGCTCGACTGCTCCCGGACATTCAAGTTGAAGACGGTCGAATTCTCACCCGCGCAATATCTGGCATTGAAACAAACCTTGAAGCGGCTGGACGATGACGGACGTGAGGCGCCGATCCTCGCTCTGGCTGGAAAGCCCGCCGCGAACGGACGGGCCGCCGCCCCAAATCCTCCCGTGCCGCCGGTCGAATCCAACGCGCAGATTCTGGAAAGCCGCAAGGAACTCGAGGTGACCGGCCCGCACGCGGCGGTTTACCGGGTGAAGTACGCAAAGCGCATTCTGACTTACAGCGGCAAGATCCGGGAGTCGGAGGTGAAGGTTCCCTACAATACCGCCTGTGAAGAAGCGCGGCTCGTCCATGCGGTCGTGACTTCCCCGGCCGGCGAGCGCCAGGAAATTTCCAGGGACGAAATCAACGTGATGGATGAGGGCTGGAATGCGTCCGCGAAGCGATACACGGGCGGCAAGATACTGGTCGCGAGCCTGCCGGGCGTGGAAATCGGGTCCACCATTGAGGTCGAATTTGAGGTCGCCTGCACCAACAAACCGTTTCTGGCCGGATTCGAGTCGTTTCAATTGCCGGATGAGCTGGAGCAAAAGTCATTCACGTTGATTGCGCCGGCCGACCTCAAAGTTCAAAGGTTGGTCAGCGGCGCGCGAGGCATCATTCACGGCCAGGAAAAGAAAGGCGGCAGTCGGCAGGAGTATCAGTGGCAATCGGAGAAGGTCGCGGCTTTGCCGGCCGAAGCCAACCTTCCGCCGGAATGGGTTTACAGCGCCGGGGTGGGTTATTTTATCGGTAATCTGGCCGACTACCTGAACGAGTTGAACGAAGCCATGCTGGAGCGGTCACACCAATCCGCCCGGGCGGCGGAATTGGCCCGGCAACTGGCCGCGAAGGCGGGGAACAAAATCGAAACGATAAAAGCCATCCGTGGTTTTGTCGCTAAATCCGTTCGCGAAGCCGGGCCGTCCTTCACCGAACTGCCGTTGACCGAACTTTCCGATGCCGACACGACGCTGGCGGAAGGATACGGCCACGCGGCGGACCGCGCCATTCTGCTTCATGCCATGTTGAGCGCAGCCGGCTTTCAACCGGAGTTCGTGCTGGTGTCCGATCTGCCGGCGATCGCGGGGATTACAAACGTGGCGATGACATTTCCTTTGCCGCAGAATTTCAAGATTCCACTCGTCCGGGTCACGCTGGACGGGGAGAGCTATTATCTGAACGATACGGATCAATACGCGCAACTGGGTTCAACCCGCAACGACGGCAAGCTGGGGATCGCGCTTTCCACCCGGGCGTGGGAAATCATCCGCGCTGCCAGACAGTGCGCGGACGGGATGCGGACAACCTATTCGCTCTTGTTGGACGAGAGCGGCACGACCCGGATCGAAGTGTCGCGGTCATATTATGGCGGGGATTACAACGAAAAACGCCGCTTTTTCTCTGAGCTGCCGCCCGAGGAAAGGAGACGGTACTTTCAACAAACCGTCTCCGCAGTAGCCCAGGGCGCGCGGCCGGTGGGCGATTTGACGACCGCGTTTGACACCTATCCGGGCCGCGAACAGTTCTCGGTGATCGTTGATAACTACGGGGTCGCGGCCGGAAAATATTTCTACTTCACTCTGCCCTTTACGCCGTCACTGATCCCGGTGGGGGCCGAGCAGCGCGCGCTGCCGTTGTTGATTTCGCACGGCGGCCAGAACACCGTTCGCACCGAGATCGAACTGCCTCCGGAGTTTCCCAAAATCGTGGTGGCGCCGGGAAGCGAAGACCTTACCGTGGCCGGCAGTGAGCGAGCGCGGGTCACCGCGAAGAAAACGTTCACCGGCTGCGTTGTCACCGATGAGTTTGAGACCGCGCCGGCCATCATTAGTCCCGACAATTACCGGGCGATAGTGAACGTCGAGTCGGTCTTGAGCCGGAAATCGGCTAAACTGTATCTTTTGGAAGGGAAGTAATAATCCCGCTGGCTTCAGCAGACAACGCGCAAGCGTTCGTGTTCGACCGAAAAGGTCACGGGCAAATGGCCAATCCATTCACCGTCCAATTCGAAAGCCGTAGTGGTTTCACTCGCCAATTCAAAGGCTTCTGTGCGAAAGCGGCGCACGAGGCTTTCGGGCAATTTTCGCCGCAGCAGCAAACCCGGAGTGCAACGGAAGAGCGTCAGCCAGTTGACGCGCGGAAAAACGCAGACTTCCAGCGAACCATTGCGCAGGTCCGCCTGCGGAAAAACGCCGAATGATCCGCCGTAGAAACGCCCGTTGCCGACGAGCACCAGCTCGCCCGTGAGGTTTTGTCCGTCGGCGCGCGCGGTAATTTGAGGTTGTGGCTCGCCCAGCGCCTTCAGTCCGGCAATAACGTACGCCAGCGGGCCGGTCTTTTTTTTGAGCGAACCGTCCACCAGTTCAATCGCTCGCGCATCCAGGCCTGCGCCCGCGAGCTGGATGAAGTATTTTTTTTGACGGTTGTTGTTGGCTGAAAAATCCACGCGCGGCAGGTCAACACGGGTTTCGTTGCCGCGTTGCAAGATTTCCCAGGCCCGCTCAAGGCGCAGCGGGATTTTGAGTTCGCGCGCGAAAACATTGACCGTGCCCAACGGCAACACACCGAGGCGCGCCCGCGCAAAACCATCCGGCGCGTCCCCGAGGCCGTTGAGCACTTCGTTGACCGTCCCATCTCCGCCCGCGGCCACGATGAGGTCGAAGCCGTCAGCCACCGCCTCCGCCGCCAGCCGGCGCGCGTCGTCGGGCGCGGTGGTGGCCTTCAATGCGCATTGCGGGCCGATGGCGTCGAGTTGATGGCGAAAGCGCCGGGCCTTTTCGCCGCGGGCGGCCGGATTGAAAATCACGCAGGTGCGCACTCGCCGAATGATTTTAGCGGCGGGCGCGGTTAGTCGAGCAGAAAGCGCGGCGTTTGCTTGCGTTCACAAGGCCTTTCCCCGAAACTCGCAATGTGAGCGGAACAACAAACTGGAAAACTCCGAAGTGGCCGTTTCTGCTCGGCGATGCGGTGCTGCTGGGAATCGCCTTTTTTATTATCTGGCAATCGCCGCACCCGATTTCCCAGTGGGCGACGATTGCGTGCGTGGCCTCCGCCGCGGTTGGCGCGGTGCTCGGCGTCGCGCCGTTCATTCTTGATTATCGGGCTGTGCTCCGCCTGGTGGAGGCCAACGCCCTTGGCGAAGTGGCGGGCAAAATTGAGGACCTTGAACGGCTTGCCGCGAGGATTGGCGCCGCCACCGATGAATGGACGAACGTCCAGACGCAGGCCGAGAAAGTTTCCACCGGCGCAAAGGAAATCGCCGACCGAATGGCGGAAGAAGTTCGCCAGTTCTCCGAGTTCATGCAAAAAATGAACGATGGCGAGAAAGCCGCGCTCCGTCTCGAGGTCGAGAAATTCCATCGCGGTGAAGCCGAATGGCTGCAAGTGCTGGTGCGCATCCTCGACCACATTTTCGCGCTGCACGCCGCCGCCGTCCATTCCAACCAGCCGCAGCTCGCCGAGCAAATCACGCAGTTCCAAAACGCCTGCCGCGGCGTCGCGCGCCGCGTCGGTGTGACGCCCTTTGTGGCCGAACCGGATGAGCCGTTCAACCCCGAACGCCATCAAGCCCTGGACGCGAAATCCAAACCGCGGGCCGATGCGGCCGTCGCCGAGACGGTCGGTGTGGGGTACACGTTCCAGGGGAAGCTGCTGCGCCCGGCCCTGGTTCGGCTCAAGGAAAACGATGCGGACAAGCCCGAGGAGCATCAATTGCCGCTCGAAGCCACTGAGTCCATCTGAATGGCCATCCTGCCCGATTCCAGTTCAGAGCGCGTGAATTCTCAAAGTGCGCCGGACCAATTCATGCGCCGGCTGGCGGTTCTGCTCGGAATCTTTTCCTTCGGGGTCGTGCTCGCGGCTCACCACATCACCGACGGAGATCTTTGGAACAAACTCGCCATTGGCGCGCATGTCTGGAAATTCGGCACCGTGCCGGAGCGCGACACTTTTGCCTTCACGCCCGTATTGCCGCGCTACATTGAGCACGAATGGGGCGCCGGCACGATTTTCTTTGGCGTCCTTAAATTTTTTGGGCCGGCAGGGTTGATGACACTCAAAATCCTGCTCGCCTTCGGAGCGCTGGGGGCAGCGCTGGCCACCGGCCGGAAGGTCGGTTGCGCCCGGGAAACCCTGCTGGTGCTGGCCATTCCCGCGGCGGCGTGTTTGTTGCTCGGCTACGTCCCGGTATTGCGAAGCCACACCTTCACCTACTGCTTTTTTGCCTTCACCCTGCTTGGCCTCGAAGAAATCCGCGCCGGCAAACGATGGCCGGTTTATGTGTTGCCGTTGCTGATGCTCGCCTGGTCAAACATCCACGGCGGATTTGTCGCCGGGTTGGGCGCCATCGCGGTGTACACGCTGTTCGCGCTGTTCACCCGTCGGCAGATCAAACCCATGGTGCTGGTCGCGTTTGCTTGCAGCGCGGCCACGCTGGTCAATATTTATGGCCCCCAATTCTGGGCCTACTTGATCCCGGCGCTGCTCAAGCCGCGGCCGAGGATCGCCGAATGGCAGCCGCTGCCGTTGTTTGCCAACGATGTTTTTCTCAGCTTCCGAGTTCTGTTTGCCCTGGTGCTTGTCCTGTTGCTTGCTGCCTGGCGGCGCACGGAGAAGAAAAGCTGGCCGGGCCTGACGCTGCTGGCGTTGACCGCGGCCCTGGCCTGGCACAGCCGGCGGCACGCGCCGTTCTTCGGGGTCACGGCTCTGGCGTTTGCCGGTCCGTTTCTGCAAACCGTCCTTGCTGATGTTGCCGCGCGGCTGCCGCAAAGCTGGCGCGCGACTTTCAAACCCCCGCTCGCGGTGGTGACGCTTTACGGCGTCGTCGCCATTTTTGTTGCCGCGGTTTGGCTTCCCGAGGCTTCATTCGTGCTGCTCTCGCCGGTGGGGCACGATCCGGTGCGTGAAGTGGACATTCTTTCCCGCGCCCGGGCCGAAGGGAACCTGGCGACGCCCTTCGGCTGGGGCGGCTATTGCGCCTGGCGGCTTTATCCACGCATCAAAATTTCCATGGATGGCCGTTATGAAACCACCTTCCCCGAATCAACGTTTGCCCTGGACGACGATTTTTATGAAAAGCGCGGTACCAACTGGGACCGGCTTATTCGGGATTACCCGGTGGATTATGTCATTCTCGAATTCACCCAGGAACGATTGCGGCCGGCGGATTTATTGGACCGGGGCTATGTCTTGATTTGGATGACCGAAGGGCATTCGGCGCTCATGGCCCTGCAAAAACACGCCGACCAGCTCCGCCGCGTCGCCGCCGAACTTCCGCCCACCACCATCAACCCGGTGGACGCGAGTATTCCCGACGGCTGGTGGTCGCCAGCATCGGTCAAGCCATAGGCACGGAACGCCTCTGCGATAAGAAATGCAGCCAGCAGTTTGTGACCGGACGCGAATAAATCCGGGAAAGCGCTTGCGCGTAAAGTTTCAACTGCGGCTCGTAAATCTCCGTTTTTGTCGGCAATTCGTCGGCGCGGACGTCGTCCGTTTTAAAATCCACCAGCCAGATTTCCTTCGGCAGCAGGACAACCAGGTCGGCCACGCCTTGCACGACGACAAATTCACTTTCCAGGCCGGCTTCCGGCTTTCTGCCGATGATTTCGGCCAGTTCCGGCGGGCTGAATTTCGCCGTAAACGCGAGCTCGCGATGGACATTGGCCGCTTGCGCACGGATCTTCTTTCCCGGCGGAGAACTCCAAAACGCAGCAACCGCTTCCCAGTCCAACGCTGCGCACTCGTCCGCCGACAAAATTTTTTCTCGTTTGAGGCGCGCCGCCTCGGCTTTAAGCGCCGCAACAACGTCTGCCTTTTCAAGCGTGAGGTGTTGGAGAAATCTGTGATGCGCCAGCCCGCGTTCGGCGGCCGACAGTTTCCCGCGCACAGGATTGATTGGGCGCGCGAACCCAGGGGGGGCGAAGGGCCGTTCGGCTTCATTGTCCAGTTCATCCGTTGCCTGTCGCCGCAGCGCGGTGACGGATGATTTAGCCGTCTGCTTTATTGCGGCTGCGAATGGATATTCCCACACCAGCATCGTGCGCAACCTTTCTGCTGCCTGGCCGTCAAGGGCGGGCCATTCCCCGGCTGAAGGCTGACGGCCGACGGCCGGTTGTTTTGAGAATTCCGCGTCGTCCACAATCCGCCAGCGGAGATGTGGCAATTCTCCTTCAGTCGCGTTCTGAGCCTTGAACTTTGAACTTTGAACTCCAAACCAAAAGCCCAGCCAGTCCGCGCAACTTTTCGCCGCCAGAATCTGCAGTGCGGTGACGTTCGCGGGTTTCGTCCAAAGTTCGTCCCATTTCTTTTGTGTAACGGTACCGCTTAAAAGCAACGCGTCCCGCGCGCGGGTCATGGCGACGTAAAGCAGCCGCAGTTCCTCGGCCAACAACTCGCGACGTTCGTGCCGTTGCGCCAGCCAGTGTGGCAGGCTCGGATAACGCCGACCGGTGTGAGGCGGTTTAATGCGCGGGCACAGGCCAAACCGTTCGTTCAAGATAATGTCCGCGCGCAAATCCTGCAGGTTGAACGGCTTCGCCAGATCGGCGATGGCGACGACCGGGAACTCCAGACCCTTGCTTTGGTGAATGCTCATCAGCCGCACGGCGTTTTCGTCCGCGGTAACCGCGACTTCCGGTTCCACTTCGACCTCGCGCTGGACTTCGATGAACCTGAGGAAACGGAACAATCCTTGCCGCTGGAACCGGTCGAAGCGCCGGGCCAGGTTGAGGAATCTTTCCACGTTCGCCTGCCGTAACGCGCCACGCGGACAGGAGCGCAGCCATTCGGCGAAATGCGTTTCGGCCAGAATTTCTTCGAGGCATTCCGAGAGCGAAACCAGCCTCGCCATTTTCCGCCAGCGCGAATACCTTTCCAAAAATTTGTCCACCTTGGCAAAGGGTTCCACGGTTGAGTCTGATCCCGTCACAGGGCACTTGTCACTTGTCGCCTCGCGCCAGCGGTTGAGTGCCGTCCAGAAGTGAACGCCCTTGGCCGCCAGCCCGACTTCCACCAGTTCATCAAGTGTCAAACCCACCAGCGGTGAGCGCAGCACCGCGATGCAGGGGATGTCCTGCAAGGGATTGTCGAGCAATTCCAACAGGCTCAGTAAATCCAGGATCTCCGCGCTGTCGTAAAACCCGCCGCGTTCGACCACCAGCGGGACGCCCGCCCGTTCGAATTCCTTCGCATAAGCCTCCGCCTTGTTCGCCGGCGAGCGCAACAGCACCGCCATGTCGCGCCATTCGACAGGCCTGAAAGCTTTTTGCCCTTCGTCTTGGATTTCGTGCCGCGCCTTTTTTAATTCCTTCAGGCGCAAGGCGAGTAGCCGCGCTTCTTTTTCAGAATCCTCCAAATCGGCCAAATCACCCGACTCAGTCTCATTTTCGGAATCCGCGTGTGGGTGCGCGCCCTTTTTCAGCCGCAAAAGCAATTCGGTACGCGGCGTTGGATCTTTGGCCAGACTGAGCACCACGCGCGTTTTGGGCAAACCGAATTGCAGTTGCGCTTCGGCGTCATAACCCACACCGCCGGCTTCCTGGCGCATGAGCAGACCGAAAACGGAGTTCACGAAATGGAGCAATCCTTCGCGGCTGCGGAAGTTTTCGGCCAAGGGAATCGTTTGCCCGTCCTGGCCGCGCCAGGCCGCGGCATAAGCACGAAAGATTTTCGGGTCGGCCAGCCGGAAACGATAGATACTCTGTTTCACGTCGCCGACCAGGAAGCGGTTGCCCGCGTTTGGAGTTCCGTCTTTGGACGGGCCGGATTGGCTGCCGCCTGAAGGCGGAACGCCAAACTGGCGGCTCAAGGCCTGGATGATTTTGTCCTGGGCGGCGTTGATGTCCTGGTATTCGTCCACGAAGACAAACCGGATTTTTTCGCGCCAGCGTTCTGCAATCGGTGTTGGTTTGTCTGCCGTGAAATTCCAGAGCAGTTTCAGCGCGAATTGTTCCAGATCGTGAAAATCCAGCACGCCGTCGTCGCGCTTGTGCGCGGCGAAGCGGGCGGAGAAATTTTGCGTCAGCCGCAACAAGGCGGACATGTGGCCGCGCACCCAATTCCAGTCTTCCGCCAGCGGATCGTTTGTGTTTTTGATGGCGGCAAGTGAGGCGAGAAAGTTTGCGCTGTCAAAGAAATCTGCAAGCGGTTTTCGAAGCGCGGTTTTGCGTTTTGCAGGCCAATGGCCGTCGGCAGAAACGGCTTGCTCCAGAATTTCGGCGGCGGCGGCGCGCGAAAATCGGGGAGCGCGCGCGCCTCGCGTGCCGTCAACGACGCCCTCGTCGTTGGCTTTGGACGATGGGGCTTTACGTCCGTTCGATTGATCCTTTGAGTTTGTGTTCGGCGCGAGGGCGCGCCGAACCGCACCCGGGGCGGGTGCGCTCCCCAACTGCGACAGGATATCTGCCAATTCAGCAGCTTTTTCGTTTTCGGCTTTGAGATTTTCCAGGACCGGCAGCCATTCATCGCGCCAATCGCGGATGGCCTCCGACAGCCACGCCCGCCAGTCGTGCGGTTCAGGATGGGAAAAACTCCCCAGTTGCCGCGCGAACCAGCCTTCGGCATCGGGCCGGGTTTGGGCGTAGTCGTGCAGACGCAGAACGAGCGGACGAATTTTTTCGTCGCGTCCACCGCCGTAGATTTGAATCAACTTCTGGACGGCTTCAGCCAGTTCGCTTTCGCCGGTGTAATGGATTTGCAATTCCTCTTCGAGTGTTTCGTTGGCCAGCAATCGCGCTTCGCCCTCGTCGAGCACCGTTGCCTGCGGGTCGAGGCCCAGTTCGTAGAAATGCTCGCGCACGAGCTTGAGGCAGAAACTGTGCAGCGTGCCGATGTGCGCCACGTCGAAGAGCGCCAGTTGAGCGGCCAGGTGAGTGACAAGTGACGAGCCGCCTTCGCTTTGCTTCGGCGCGCCAAGGTGACGAGTAGCAAGAGAATCATCCAGCGCAGCGCGAAGACGTTGTTTCAGTTCTGTAGCGGCGGCTTCGGTGAAGGTGACAATGAGCAATTCATCAAGGGACGCTCGTGGTTGTTCTTCGCACAAACAATACAGGCAGCGTTCGACCAGCGTCCGGGTCTTGCCCGTGCCCGCGCCAGCCATGATGAGCACATTACCACGCGCCGTAACGGCGCGGCGTTGTGCAGGGGTCAGACCGTCGCCGGTTCTATCCGCAAATGGTTTTGGGCTGCGCACGCGGGCTAGAGTGGCATGGGCGTCTCCGCCTGTGAAACCCAAAACCACAAACCGAACATCCCTGCCACAGCCCAATTTTTACTCGTGATTTACCGGTAACGATGGATAAACTTAGCTCATGTTCTCCGGGTTCCGCATCAAGGACCAGCCGGTCGGCGACCGACCGCGCGAAAAGCTGGCCGAGAAGGGACCGGGCGCACTCAATTCGGCCGAGCTGATTGCGATTCTCGTGCGCGCGGGTCTGCACGGAATGAATGCCGTCAAAATTGGCGAACAATTGATTTTCAAATACGGCAATTCACTCCAGGCATTGGCCAAGGCGTCCGTTGACGATTTGCGGCAGGTCAAAGGCATCGGGCGCGACAAGGCGGTCACGCTCATCGCCGCTTTTGCGCTGGCCGAGCGGATGGCCAGGGAAATGTGCAGCGAATCGGAGCCGCTGGACCATCCGGAAGCCGTGGTGCGACTGTTGCGTGCCAAAAACCTGCTCCTGAATACGGAGAAGTTGCAAGTGCTGTCGCTCAACACCCGCCGCCGGCTCATCCGGATTGATGAAATTGCGGACGGCACGCTCGACACACTGTTGGTGCATCCGCGCGAGGTGTTCCGGGCCGCCATTGCCGCCAACGCCGCCGCCGTGGTGCTGGCACATAATCATCCCAGCGGCGACCCGACGCCGAGCGAGGCAGACATCAAAGTGACCCGCGACTTAATTCGCGCGGGGCAGTTGTTGAAAATTGATGTGTTGGATCACGTCATCATCGGCCGCGCGACGCCGGAACGGCCCAAGGATTACGTCTCCTTGCGTGAGCTGGGATATTTTTATTCGTGAGACGATTCGTGAAGCCTGAGGCGTGAAACCTGAAAACGCCTCCCACGCGTCAAGACAGCGCACAAAATCGGGTTGAATCTGTGCGAATCTGTGTGAATCTGTTGCCGAACAAATGATCCACCCGACCGCCATCATCCACCCGAAGGCAAAATTGGATTCGACGGTCCAGATCGGGGCGTGTGCCGTCATTGATGGAGGTGTGGAACTGGGCGCGGATTGTGTCGTCGGGCCCCACGTTTATCTCACAGGCCTGACGACGATTGGGGCGCATAATCAATTTCATGCCGGCTGCGTCATCGGTGACGCGCCCCAGGATTTGAAATACGACGGAGCGCCGACGCGGCTGCGCATTGGCGACCACAACGTTTTCCGCGAACACGTCACCGTGCATCGCTCGACCAAAGCCGACGCGGAAACCGTCATCGGCTCGCGCAATTTTCTGATGCAGCATTCGCACGTGGCGCACAATTGCGTGCTGGGCGACGAAGTGATTCTGGCAGGCGGCGCGTTGCTGGCGGGGCACGTGGTGGTGCAGGACCGCGCGTTCATCTCCGGCAATTGTCTGGTGCATCAATTCTGCCGGGTGGGCATGCTGGCTATGATGCAGGGCGGCTCGGCTATCAGTCAGGATTTGCCGCCGTTTACGGTGGCGCTGCACGATAACGAGATTTGCGGGCTGAATGTCATCGGCCTGCGCCGCGCCGGGTTTACCGCCGAGCAGCGGATGGAGTTGAAACAGCTTTACCATCTGCTGTTCCGCAGCGGGAAAAACCTGCGCACGGCGGTCGCCGAAGCGCGGGAAAAATTCACCCGCGCCCCGGCAAAGGAAATGCTGGATTTTGTTGTTGAAGCCAAACGCGGCGTGTGCGCCGATGTCGGCCACGCAGCCGGCGAAAGTGAAGACGAGTAGGGTGCCATGTATACAATTCTCGGTTCAGATGGAAACGAATACGGTCCGGTCTCCGCCGAGCAGGTTAAAAAATGGATTGCGGAAAACCGGGTTGAAAAGAAATCGCCGGTGAAACCGGAAGGCGAAGTGGATTGGGTTTTTCTCCAGTCCCTGCCGGAATTTGCCGCGGCCTTCGGGCCGTCCCCGTCAAGCCCGCCGCCCATGCCGCCGTCCGCCCGGGCGCCACAACCCGCCGACGGACTGAACGTGATCATTCCCTATAAAAACGCGCGGGCATTGGCAGCGTATTATCTGGGGGTCTTTTCCGTAATTCCGCCCCTCGGCGCATTGCTTGGCCTTCCGGCGTTGGCTATGGGGGTTTCAGGATTGCGTTTTCGACGCCGGAACCCGGAAGCGGGCGGTTGCGTTCACGCGTGGATTGGGATCATCCTGGGCGGCCTGTTCGGTTTCGTATATCTGGCTTTGATAGGGCTGGTGGTGATCGCGGGGATTGTCCACCGACGTTCGATGCGCTAACATTTGCAGCATGTACAAAATCATCGGGGCAGACGGCAGGATCTACGGCCCGGCCGGCGCCGAACAACTGCGGCAATGGCTGGCCGAAGGCCGCGCCAATGCCCAAACCCAAACATTCGCCGACGGCGCCGCGGAATGGAAGCCGCTCGCCGCGCTGCCGGAATTTGCGGGGCAATTCGCGCCGCCGCCAACGCCACCGGTGATCCAGCCGTTGCCGCCGGGACCTGTGGTGGCGGGACAGTTGCCTAGAACCAATTCCTATGCGACGGCAGGGCTGATTTTTGGAATTTTGTCGCTGACGTGCTGCTGCGGGTTTCCCTTCAATATTCTGGGGCTGGTCTTTTCGCTGATCGGCCTGTCGCAAATCAACCGCCACCCCGAACTTTACGAAGGGCGCGGGCTTGCCATCACGGGAGTGATTCTTTCGGCGGCCAGCCTCATTCTGTCGTTCGGGCTGCTGCTGTTCGACCTGGCCCTCAGGCCGCCGAGCATCATGTGGCATTTCAGACGATTGTGACCGGGAACCATGCGCACTGAATCACGACCCGTGCCGCCGAGGGCCACGACCGCCCCGTCGCTCGTTTTTTTTGCCGGCATTGTACTCGCGGCGGCCGTGCTGGGTTCAGGCGCAGTTTTGTTTTTCTTCAATCCGAGCACGCACGGATTTTATCCCGTGTGCCTGTTCCACGAGCTGACCGGCTGGAACTGTCCGGGCTGCGGCGGGACCCGGGCGGCGTATCAATTGCTGCACGGACACCTCCTGTTGGCGCTACGGGACAACGCGCTGTTCATCCTGACCCTCGGGGCGCTGGTCTTGCGTGGCCTGTGGTTTGCCGCGCGCAAAATTCGCCATCAGCCCGCCACGCTGGCCGTGCCGCCAAAGGCGTTGTGGATGTTCGTCGCGGTTGCCGCTGTTTTCAGCGTGTTGCGGAATCTGCCGGCGTGTTCATTCCTCTCGCCCTGAGCCGGCGGGAACTTTTCGCTTTTGCCGCCGCGCCTTCTCGTGTTCAATCGTTGACCTATGAGTCTGACACATCCATTGACAACCACGACGTTTGATCTGCCGGGTTATCGCGTGGCCAAATCGTTCGGCGTCGTGCGCGGCATCATCGTGCGGTCGCGCTCAGTCGTCGGCAACATTGGCGCGAGCATCCAGGCGATATTCGGCGGGAACATTTCGCTTTACACGAATCTTTGCGAGCGTGCCCGCGAAGACGCCTTCAACCTGATGCTCACCCACGCCGGGCAACTCGGCGCCAACGCGGTCGTCGGCGTGCGCTATGACGCCACGGAAATTGCGGCGGGCATCACTGAGGTGTTGTGCTACGGCACGGCGGTTTATGTGGAGCAAGCGGGTTGATGGCGGATCGTTGATGGTTGATAGCAAAGGTTCACCAACCACCAACTTCTGTTAACAGCATCCATCAACGCTCAACTCTCAACTGACGATGGCCGGTCACAGCAAATGGGCGAAGGTCAAGCACTTCAAGGGTGCGATTGACGCCAAGCGCGGCAAAATTTTTTCCAAACTGGGGCGAGAAATTACCATCGCCGCCAAAATCGGCGGTGGCGACCCGGACATGAATCCGCGGCTGCGGATGGTGTTGCTCAAGTGCCGCACAGCGAACATGCCCAAAGACAATGTCGAGCGCGCGATCAAAAAGGGGGTGGGCGGCGGCGAAGGGACGAGCTACGAGGAACTGACTTACGAAGTTTACGGGCCGCACGGCGTGGCCCTGCTGGTGGAAGTGAGCACGGACAATCGCAATCGCACGGCATCGGATATTCGCAGCCTTGTGACCCGGAACGGCGGCAGCATCGCCACACCCGGATCGGTCAGCCGGTTGTTCCAACGCAAGGGGCAGATCATCGTCTCACGCGACGCGACGAGCGAGGATCAATTGATGGAATTGGCGCTCGAAGCGGGCGCGGAGGATTTCAAGGCCGAACCGCTCGGTTATGAAATCATCACCGAACCCGCGAAATTCGAAACGGTACACAAACAAGTTGAAGCCAAAAACATCAAGTGCGAGGTGGCGGAAATCACGTCATTGCCGGCGATGACCGTGCCCCTGGCGGCGGCGCCGGCGGTGGCGGCGGTCAGCAGATTGATCGAGGCTTTGGAAGAGCACGACGACGTGAAGGAAGTGTTTTCCAACGCCGAGTTCCCTGAAATGTGAGCCGCGCGACGAGGTATGAAGGCATTGAGCGCTGACACCCTTCTGGCGCGATGGCTGTCCCGATTGACGGCGGCGGTGTGCCGCTATCCCCGCTGGTTTTTGTATCCGCAAGCGGTGTTGTTTCTGGTGTGCGTCGTTTACACGGCCGGCTACCTGGAAACCGATATGAACCGGGACAACCTGGTCGGCCCCAACCATAAGAATCACGAGAACTATCTCCGCCTGCAAAAGGAGTTTCCACAACAGGGCAACGACCTCGAAGTGGTCGTGGAAAGCGAAAACCTCGAGAAAAACCGGCAATTTGTCGAACGCATCGCCGCCAAAATGGAAGCGGAGACGAACCTGTTTCGCGACGTGTTTTACGAGCAAAGTTTGTCGGTCATGGGGGCAAAGGCCTTGTTATTCGCGGACGAGGACGATCTGGTCGAGTTGAAACAGAAGCTCGACGACGCCCTGCCATTTCTCCGGCAGTTCACGCGGACGACCAACCTCATCACGTTTTTCGATCAGGTCAACACGGATTTTCGAACCACGCCGCGCGAAACGAATGCCCAGACGGAATCCCTGATTCAGGCCATACCGGCGCTGACGCGCATCGTAAGTCAGGCTACCGATTGTCTGGGCCGGCCCGGAACGCCGCCATCACCCAGCGTCGCGTCGCTCTTCAATGCCGGCAGCGAAACGAACATCTACGTCACCTTCAATCATGGCCGGATTTTTCTGGTGACGGCGCATGCGCCCGCCAGCGACCTCAACAACGAAGCTATTGAACGCCTGCGCCAGTTGATCAAGGAAACCCAGGCCGAGGTGCCCGGCCTCAATGTCGGGCTGATCGGGGAACCGGTCCTGGATTATGACGAAATGACCCAGGCCAAAAAGGACATGACCCTGGCCAGTCTTCTGTCGCTGGTTCTCTGCGCGCTGATCTTCATTTACGGCTACAACGAAACCGGGCGACCGGTCAAAGCAATGATTTGTCTGGTGGTCGGCCTGGCCTACACGCTGGCGTTTACCACTTTGACCGTCGGGCATTTGAACATTTTGACCGTCACATTTGCGCCCATGCTCATCGGCCTGGCCATTGATTTCGGCGTGCATCTGATCACGCGCTACGAGGAGGAATTGCGGCATGGCCGGACGGAAGTGGCCGCCATGACCAAGGCGATGGTCTTCACGGGACAAGGCATTTTCACCGGCGCGCTGACCACCGCTGGCGCATTTCTGGCAATGGCGTTCACCCATTTCAAGGGCATTCAGGAAATGGGCATCATTTGCGGTGGCGGTTTGCTGCTCTGTCTGGTGCCGATGATGACGTTGCTGCCGCTGCTGCTGTTGCGCGGCCGGCAGAACGTCATGGATCACCGCACCACGGAAGACGCTGCCCGTGCGCGCATTGAAAACATCTGGCTGCAACGCCCCGTGCTCGTGGTGACGATTACAGCCGCCCTGTGCGGACTGGCACTGGTGCAGGCCCGCAAGGTCCGCTTTGATTACAACATGCAGAAATTGCAGGCGATTGGATTGCCGGCGGTGGTCTTTGAGGACAAGCTGTTTGCCGCGGCGGACAAATCCCTGCTTTATGGAGCGGTCGTTGCCGATTCACTGACCAATGCCATTGACCTGGAGCGAACGATCAAAGAACTGCCGACCGTGGCCGATGTCGAACCGCCCTCCAGCCTGCTGGACCATCTCCTCAACCCGAGCAGCCGGGAGAAGCTGCGCCTGATTGATCAGATCAAGCATGAGCTGGCGCCACTCGAGTTTGGCGCGCCCGACACAAACCCGGTGGACGTTTATGCCTTCAGCCGGACATTGTATTCACTTTCCGGTTACTGTGGCATGGCGCTGGAAGATGTTGGCGGCAGCGATCCGGAATTGACCAAACGGTTTGTCGCCTTGCGCCAGGCGATCGAAGATTTGCGCAAGGCGATGTTGCAAGACGACACCAACGCGCTGGCGGAACATGCCGGGAAACTGGCGCGCTTCCAGCAAGCCCTCTTTACCGACATGCGCTCGACGTTTCAGTTGCTGCAAAATCAGGATGATCGCGCGCCATTGCACGTGGACGATTTGCCCCCGGCATTCCGCGACCAGTTTGTGGGTGTGACTGGAAAATATCTCCTGCAGGTTTTTCCGAAGATTGATGTTTGGCAGCGCGCCAATCAGGAAAAATTCATAGCCGATTTGCGCACAGTGGACTCCAACGTTACCGGCACGCCGGTGCAGCTTTATGAATTTGAGGAACTGCTCAAAAACAGTTACATCCAGGCCGCCTGGTATTCTCTGGCAGCGATTGCGTTTTTGGTCTGGTTCCATTTCCGCGGCATCGGCTCGGTTATTTTGTCGTTGTTGCCGGTCGGCATCGGCACGCTTTGGCTGGCCGGGCTGATGGGCTGGCTCGGCATTCCGTTCAACGTGGCGAACATCATGACGTTACCGCTGGTGGTCGGCATCGGCGTCACGAACGGCGTTCAAATTCTCAACCGCTTCGCCGAGGAGCGCACACCCAACATTCTGGCGCGCAGCACCGGCAAGGCTGTGCTGGTCTCCGGTTTGACGGCCATCGCCGGGTTTGGCAGTCTGATCATCGCCAAGGACCGTGGCATTCACAGCCTGGGATGTGTGATGGCGACCGGAATTGCAGCCTGCATGATTGCGGGACTGACACTTTTGCCGGCCCTGCTGAATTTGCTGGGCCGGTGGCGCCCGTTGATAAAACAACCCAGTGCCGATAATCCGTCATCAGCACTGGGTCAGGAGGAACCGAGGTCAAAAACCTCAAGTGCAGGGGAAAAATAATTGAAAACCGCTCTAAGTCAATCTCTATGTTAAACCCAATAACTGATAACGAAAAAGGGGCAAAACGCCCATTAAGTTAACGATAATCCAAAGTGTTGGAACGGTTGATTCAACAAGTGTTTTTCAACAACTGTGAAAAAATGACAACGGCTGGAGGACCTGAAATCTTTACCCGGCTGCTCCGAATGGGCTGGCTGGGTTGGGGGCTGTGTCTTCCCGTCGCGGTGTTCGCCCAAGATGGTTTTAGTGCCGGACCACTGTATGCGCAATTTCCGCTGACACTGGATTCCGGGCATCGGACCGAAGCCGTCGGGCCATTCTTTTTCCAACAGGAAAGAGACACGGAAATGACCTGGGGCATTACCCCGCTATTTTCGCGCCTGAGCGATCCCGGCACTGCATCCGAAGCTTACGACTTGTTTTATCCCCTGTTGACGTACGAAATCTACGGCACGGAATATCGCTGGCAGTTTTGCCAGTTGCTCAGTTTTGCCGGTGGCGCGGATCAGGCCGGGATTGGCCGGAATCGCTTCACACTTTATCCTGTTTATTTCCAGCAGCGCTCGCCGGACACGAATGAGAATTACACGGCGCTCGTCCCATTCTACGGTCGTCTCAAAGACCGGCTGTTTCGGGACGAAATTTTCTTTGTGATGTTTCCAGTTTACAGTGAAACGCGGAAGCGTGACGTGGTCACCGATAATTATCTTTACCCCTTTTTCCATCTGCGTCACGGCGACGGTTTGCGCGGCTGGCAATTCTGGCCGATCGTAGGCAGCGAACACAAGGAGGTGACGACACACACCAACGGCTTTGGCGAAACGGAAATCATCGGCGGGCACGACGAGTCATTTTATCTTTGGCCGTTTTATCTGCGGCAGGACACGGGCCTGGGCACAGACAACCCCGGGAGATTCCGCGCCAGCATTCCACTTTTTGCCGCGACCCGTTCGTCCCGGCGCGATTCGACGTCGGTGCTTTGGCCGTTCTTCAACTGGATTGACGACCGCGAAAAGAAGTACCGCGAGTGGGAAGGACCATGGCCGTTTGTGGTGATCGCGCGCGGCCCGGGCAAAACCACGACGCGCGTACTGCCCCTGTTCGGCCGGTCGCACAACGACAGCCTGGAGAGCGATTTCTATCTCTGGCCGGTGTACAAGTACAACCGCCTTCACGCCGACACGCTGGATCAGGAACGTACGCGCATCCTGTTCTATCTGTTCCAGGACGTGACGGAAAAAAACACCGAGACGGCCAGGGCCAGACGGCGGGTGGAGCTGTTACCCCTGTTCACCTGGCACCGGGATTTTAACGGCAACCGCCGGTTGCAAATTCTGGCGCCAATTGAACCGGTGCTGTCCGGCAACGGCGGCATCGAACGCAACTGGTCGCCCCTGTGGTCTTTGTGGCGGGCTGAGGAGAATCCCGGGACCGGCGCGACGAGCCAATCGTTGCTTTGGAATTTATATCGCTACGACGCGAAGCCCGGCGCGAAAAAATGCTCGCTCCTTTTCGGTCTTTTTCAGTATCAATCCAATGCGGAGAGCAAAAAATTGCGCCTGCTTTATGTTCCGTTGATGGACCGGCACGAACCGGCAGGCCCTTCCGCAAAATGAACATGTGCCCGGATTATGTTTGAAAGCATCGGCGAAATTGTCCTTCTGTTTTGGCGCACCCTGCTGGCCCTGCCGCTGGCGTGGCGCCAACGGCAGAAGGTCTTTGACCAGTTTTTTGAAATTGGCAATGCGAGTTTGCTGATGGTCTGTGTGCTCTCGTTTTTCATCGGAGCGGTCATCGCCTTGCAAACGGGTCCGGTTCTGGTGGACCGCAGCCTCGCCAGCGCCGTGGGCGGCATTGTGGGCATCGCGATGGCCAAGGAACTGGCGCCGGTCATGATGGCCATTCTGATTGCCGGGCGCATCGGTTCGGCGATGGCGGCGGAAATCGGCTCGATGCGCGTCTATCAGGAGATTGACGCTTTGCGGACTATGAACATCAACCCGATCCATTATCTCGTGTTGCCGCGGCTGGTGGCCATCGCGCTGGCGCTGCCGATGCTGGTGATTTTTGCAATTCTGGTCGGTTGGTTCGGCGGCGCCGTTGTGGCGGAGGCGAACAATCACATCGCTATTCCCTTTCAGGCGTTTTATTCGGACTTGCGCGACATCGTCGAAGTCAAGGACGTGGTCAACGGCGTTTTCAAGAGTTTTTGCTTCGCGGTCATCATCGGCGTCGTTTCGTGCCACCAGGGGCTGACGACCATCGGCGGGCCGCGCGGCATCGGCCGCTCAGTCACCAAGGCCGTCGTGAACTCCATTGTGCTGATTGTTATTTTTGACTACTTCCTCACCCGCATCCTCCTGAAATGATGAATCATCCGGCCAACCATGATTCCGGTGTCAGCCTGCAGGTCCGGGGCTTGCGCAAGAGTTTTAATGGACAGGAAGTGTTGTGCGGCATTGATTTCGACGTCAAACCCGGCGAAGTGTTTGTCATCATGGGGCCGAGCGGCAGCGGCAAAAGCGTTTTGCTCAAGCATCTCATCGGGCTGGAATCCCCCGACGCCGGGGAAATTTTCATCAACGGCGAATCCATCCAGACGCCGGAAATCGCCGCCAAATACCGCATGGCGCTGGTCTTCCAGTCCGGCGCGCTGCTCAACTCGCTGACGGTCGGGGAGAATGTCGGGCTTTACCTGAGCGAGCACCGCCTGAAACCGCCTGAGGAAATCGCGCGCATTGTTGCGGAAAAGCTCGAAGACGTTGGACTCAAAGACACCGTTGACAAATTGCCCAGCGAACTTTCCGGCGGCATGAAAAAGCGCGTGGCCATCGCCCGCGCCCTGGTCATTGAACCGCAGTTGATTCTTTATGACGAGCCGACCAGCGAACTTGATCCGCTTTCGGCCATTGTAATCGGCGAGGAGATTTTGCGCCTCAAAAAGCGTATTCACGTTACCACGCTGGTGGTGTCGCACGACCGCGACCTGGCGTTCGGCGTGGCCGACCGCATGGCGGTCATCAACGAAGGCCGCATCCTCACCATCGGCACGCCGGACGAAGTGAAGCGCTTTAAAGACCCACTCGTCCAGGAGTTTTTGCACGCAGACTTCAAACGCGAACCTCAACCTGAATGATTATGAGAAACTCACTCGAAACCAAGCTCGGCTATTTTGTCGTCCTCGCCATTTTCGCCGCGTGGATTATTGTTGAAACCCTCGGTGGCGTGGAAATGTTCCGCGGCGGCTACCGCATCAGCGCCTTGTTCGACACGGTACAGGATTTAAAGGTGGGCAACAGCGTCAAGCTGGCCGGCGTGGAAATCGGCCGCGTCGAGAACATCGCGCTGGCGGATAACAAAGTCCGCGTCACGATGAAGTTGCACTCCGATGCCGCGGTGCGGACGGACAGCAAGGCCACCATCAAATTCACCGGCTTGATGGGGCAATATTTTGTTTCCATTGACTTTGGGACACCGGAGGCGCCGCGAGTGGCCGACGGCGCGGTGCTCGGGACCGAGGAGCAGCCCGACCTCAACGTCGTCATGGCCAGGCTCGATGATGCCGCTGAAGGCATTAAGAGATTTGGCGACGCCTTTTCCGGTGACAAAATCAGCAATTTGATGGGCCCGCTGGTGGATTTCGTCAAACAAAACAGCAGCCACCTCGGCGGCGCTATTTCCAACATCGAAAACATCTCCGGCCAGATCGCCAGCGGACAGGGCACGGTCGGCAAACTGATTTACTCGGACCAACTCTACGATTCGGCGCTGGTCACCGTCACCAATCTACAGGACGCCGTGACCGAGGTCCGCCAGGTCGTTAATGGCGTCAGCAGCGGCCAGGGCACGCTGGGCAAACTCGTGACGGACCAGACGCTTTACAACGCCACCACCGCCTCGATGACCAACCTCAACCAGATTTTGCTGAAGGTAAATCAGGGCCAGGGCTCGATCGGTAAGCTCGTCAACGACCAGGAATTCTACAAAAACGCCAAGCTCACACTCCAGAAGGTGGACAAAGCCACCGACAGCCTGGAAGACCAGGGACCGTTAAGTGTCCTCGGCATTATCGCGAATAATCTGTTCTGAGCATTGAAGCTATACGAGACGCGCAAAAATCCAAGCGGCGCGTAAACTGTTTATCGAGCTCCCTGCAAAACTCGATTTTGAGTAGCAGCCGACGTGAGTCGGCTCCAGTTTTCTCGATTTTGGAAAGAAATCAGAGCGGACTCACGGCCGCTGCCACCGTTTTGCAAAGGTCTCAAATCGCAAAACGAAAACCTTCATGCCAACCCAAGATTCTTCAGCACTTGAACCGTTGAACGCGCCTTGTTCAGCGTGTAGAAGTGCAACCCCGGCACGCCGGCGCGCAGCAGTTCTTCGCATTGGCGCGTGGCGTATTCGATGCCGAATTCCGCTGTCGTTTCATCGTCATCAGCCAATTGCTCCAGCCGCGTGCGGAGCGGCGGCGGGATTTTTGCGCCGCAGAGTTGCGTAAATTTTACGATTTGCGCCGCGCTCAGGATCGGGACGATGCCCGGGACGAGCGGCGCGCGCACGCCAAGCCGGCCGGCGACAAAATCGCGGAACTCAAAATAGTCCGCGTTGGCAAAAAATAATTGTGAAATGACAAAATCCGCGCCGGCGTCCACCTTTTCCTGCAAATGGCGCCAGTCGGCGTGTTTGCCATCCTGGCACGTGATGTGGCCTTCGGGAAATCCGGCGACACCAATCGAAAAATCGCCCGCCTCGCGGATGAAGCGGACGAGCTGCGCGGCGAACTCAAAACCGCCGGGCACAGGCCGGAACTCGCCGCCGCCGGGCGGATCGCCGCGCAAGGCCAGGATGTTTTTGCAATCGAGCGCGCGAATTTTTTCGAGCAGCGCACGCACTTCGTTACGGGTGTGGTTGACACAGGTCAGGTGCGCCAGCGCGGTCAGGCCATGCTGCCGCTGGATGCGGTCCACGATCATCAACGTTTTGTCCCGGGTGCTGCCGCCGGCCCCATAGGTTACGGAACAAAAATCGGGCCGGGTCTGCGCCAGCGCGGGAATTTGCTTTTCCAGCAGGATGCGGTCGCCTTCGTCCGTTTTCGGCGGGAAAAATTCAAAGGAGATGACGGGCCTTTGCCGCGCCAAGCTGTTTGGGTCCGTTGATTTAGCCTCTAACTTGTTTGTGGCTGCGAAGGCGGAATCGGAATCGGCTCCGGCCCCGCAGGCGGGCTGTTTCGCCGCCATCCTGGCCGCATAAATGTCGCGGATGAATTGCATTGGAATGGCGAATTATGGCGGAACAGCGGAGGAAGCCAAGATCTGATGCGTAATTTAACTGTAGCAGCCGACGTAAGTCGGCTCTGACGTTTGTGGGAGAAAAATGAGCGGACTCACGTCCGCTGCTACAAAACAAAAAGCCCCTTCCGGTTTCGCCAGAAGGGGCCAAAGGTTCTAGGTCAATTTAGAACTTGTAGATGATGTTCGCGTAGAGACCCACGGAATCCCTATTAAATACGGTATCGTAGTCATAATCGGTGAATTCGTAGGCCCCTTCGGCAACAGCATTCTTGTTGTCGAGCACGTGATCCCAACGCAGTTCGAGACGGCTGATGACATTGGCCCACAGATCGTATTCGATCGTTCCGGTAAATTCAAACAAGTCGGGGGAATCGCCGGTGCCGGAAGGAATGAAAGACGCCTTGGCATATTCAGCGCGAGCATTGAAGCTCAACTTGTCAGTGGCCTTGAAAGTGCCATAGCCGCCCAAGACCCAGACGTTAATCGGAAAAGCATCGAAGTGATCCGCGAAATCAAACGCAAAACCAGTGGTCAATTGCTTCCACGGTGTATTTAACGTCACGCCGGCATAATAGTTAGCTTGATAATCGTTACCGTAACCAAAGGACTGGTCGGTGTAACCGTAAATGGCCCCGGCATACATGGATGAGCCAGCGGCCCAACCCCAGGAACTCGGCGCAGTATAGGCTAACGAACCCAATATGGTTTTCTTCCAAAAGCTTCCTGCCCCGTCGCCGAAACCGGATTCAAAGTCACGACTGTTGATACCGGAAGTCAATGTGTTGGCGACCCCGAGTGAAACGGACCATTCGTCGTTGATTTTATACGTGCCCAGAATGCCGGTGAGTTCGGTGGGCTCAATGGCGTAACCTATGGAGCGGGTGTAATTCGGATTGCTGCCCGCATCGAACACTTCATAGCCCAACGGGGAATCAAACACGCCAATCTTCCAATCAATCCCGTTGCCGACCGGTGTGCGCAGGGCGACGTAGGCCTGCTTGATGGCGAAGTCGCTGTAACCGGAACTGTTCCAGGACGGATTGTAGCCGACCGCATCCGGGCCGAAGAGCAGGTCAACCTGGTATCCCGAAGCCCACGGTGATTCGTCTTCAGGCTTGGAAATAGAGAGTTTCACTACATCCAGGTTAAAGCCATCCTGCTTGTATAAGGGTTGGAAAGGAATGAATGCGGAAGGCGAACCGACTTGTGCTGCGCCGCCGGGGTAAATGTCCCAGTTGAACGAAGCGCTGACGTAACCACTGATGGTGGTGTTGGAAAGCGCCGTCTGCAACGCATTCATTTTTTCGTCCGCACGCGCCGCCGAGGCAAGGCTGACCACCCCGACCGCTGCCAGACCCAGTGTCCATTTATTAAACTTCATCTTGTTCCTCCGATGTTGTTTGGTTTAATTGTTTTTGTTTCGCTGTCTGTATTTTCGGGGCAAATCCCGTTTGTCCCGGCACCGCGTGGTGCGATTAAGAAAGAGGCTAATAAAATCCGCACCACGAGGCAACAAAAATTTTTAGCAATTTTATCCATCTAACGCATTGATTTAAAACGACTTGCGCCATGAGTGGCGAAGGGGGTCTGTTTTTTTGTGCGGAGGTTGCATCAAATTAAGGCATAAAAAGGCCCTTTTCATGGCTTAAGTGGTTTCTTTAAGGGGTTTTCCGGGGGTCTATTGGAACAAATCGTGCTTTTGCCTGAAACGGCGAAGGCGCCATTTGCCAGCGGGCAATTTGGGTTCGCCATTTTTATTGAAAGACCAAAGATATGCCATCATACGCTTACACCGCTCGGGAGACGGCCACAGGCCGCGAAATCCGCAACAGCGTGGAGGCGGCGACCGAACAAGCCGCCATCGCCGCGCTGCTCAACCGCAATTTGCTGGTCGTTTCCATCCAGGAAAAGGTTTCCCGCAAGGGCCGGACCCAGGGCGGCCGAGTGTCGCTGGCCGACCTGGTCATGTTCACCCGTCAGTTGGCGACGATGGTGGACGCGGGCATTGCCATCGTGCAATCCCTGCAGGCGCTCGCCGATCAAACCGCCAACAAGGTCATGCGCGACACGATTCGCGATGTCTGCACGCGCGTGGAGGGTGGCGAAAGCTTTTCCGAAGCGCTGCAAAAGCATCCCAAGGCGTTCAATCGCCTTTACATTTCGATGGTAGCGGCGGGCGAAAAGGGCGGGTTGCTGGCGGAAATTCTGGCACGGCTGGCCACCTACCTCGAAAACACCGACCGCCTCCGCAAAAAAGTCAAAACCGCCATGATGTATCCTTCGGCGGTGACAATCGTGGCCATCTGCATCACCACCTTTCTGTTGGTAAAGGTGATTCCCACCTTCAAGGAAATTTACGCCGGCTTCGGCGCGCAGTTGCCCGGCCCGACGCAACTCATGATTGACCTGAGCGACATCGTAAAAGAATACCTGCTGCTCCTGATCGCGGGCGCCGTCCTGCTGGTGTGGGGCTGGTTTTATTTCATCAAAACCAAACCCGGCCGCGAGTTCTGGGATGCCCGCCGGATCAAGCTGCCTGTCTTTGGCGCCATCGCGCATAAAATCTGTCTGGCGCGTTTTACCCGCACACTGGCCTCGCTCATCCGCAGCGGCGTGCCCATTCTGGAAGTACTGCAAATCGTTTCCCAAACGGTGGGCAACGTCGTCATGGAAAAGGCCATCAAGACCGCCGCCGGGGACATCGAACGCGGTGAGGGCATATCCGCCGCGCTCGGCAAAAACCCGATTTTCCCCAGCATGGTCATCCGCATGTTGAGCGCCGGCGAACAGACCGGCAACATTGACAGCATGCTCGAACGCGTGGCGAACTTTCTCGACGAGGAGATTGAATCCACCCTTTCAGGCCTCATGTCGCTCATCGAGCCGATGCTGATCGTGTTCCTGGGCGTGGTCATTGGTGGCATGGTCATCTGCATGTTTCTGCCGATTTTCAACCTCGCCAACATCGTCAACACCAGCGGACATTAAGCCGGGCAAATCAAACGCACAGGCCGCCGGCGAATGTTCGACCGGCGGTTTTGCGGTTCACACGGAAAGCGTCCGGCCCGTCTGCGGCTGAAGGATTTTGATTTTGGGCCAGCGGGTGCGTATCTGCTCCTCGAACCAGGCGCGGGAATCGTCGCTGCCATGGCCGAGCAAAACGGTGCGCGGCTGAACCTGCCCGACGAGATCCAACAGGTCCTCGCGGTTGGCGTGCGCCGTCAAGTCAAAGTCCCGCACCTCGCAGCGCCGCGTCACCCGGCCGGCGCTCGGGCTGAACATAAAAGTTTCGCCGGGTTTCGCCCGTTTCAATCGTCCTCCAGGCGTGTCCGGATCGGCGTAACCGACGAAGAAAATGGACTGCCGTTCGTCGCCAATCATCCGCAACGCTAGGTCATGCGACGCCGTGTTCTCGCTCATCATGCCGGCGGTCAGGACAAAGATTTTTCCGCCCGTGAGTTTCATTTTTTCCGCCTGCTTTTTCTCGAGCACGATGAGTTCCAAGACTTCGTGCAGTTGCAGATTCGTGTGCTGCCGGTGCGTCCGGTGCGCCTCCAGATCATAAATCTCCGTAAACACCCGCCCCAGCCCGCCGATGTAAACCGGCTGTTCGGGCAATTTCCCTTCGCGCATCAACAGCGCCAGCAGCGCCAGCATTTCCTGCGTGCGGCCCAGCGCGAACGAGGGGATGAGCACGCATGCCCTCCGTTTAAGCGCGCCCTGAATCGCTGTGACGAGCCGTTCGATTTCGCCGGCGCGCGAATAACCCGGCGGCACGACGCGATTGCCGCGCGTGGTTTCCATGATCATGATGTCGGCCTCCACATCTTCAAACCGCGCTGCGCGCGAAAGGGTCTGGTCGTGAAAGCAGACGTCGCCGGTGTAAAACAGCGTTTCCTTTTTGCCGCGAATCAAGAGGCCCGCCGAACCGAGCGTGTGGCCGGCGTCAAAAAATTCCAGGGTTGGCGACGGCAGCCCGGCGTGCGTTTTGTGAAACGCCGCCCATTCGATTTCTTTGTTGTATTTGAAGCCCTGGAACTGCGGCGCGAGGTCGTCCACTTCGTCGTGGGTGTAAAGCGGGTATTCGCGAATGCCGGCTTCGTCACGCTGACGCACCATCACATTCACCGAATTGTGCAACACGCGTTCGGCGAGGAAGTAGCTCAACTCCGTCATCAGGACATGCGCCCTGGGGAAATGCCGTAACGCCACCGGCAGGGTGCCGACGTGATCGTGGTGGCAATGGGAAATCGCAATCGCGTCCACCTCGGCATGGCCGGCTTTGCCAAACAGCGGCAGCCCGGCGCGGCCCTCCCGTTTGGGGTGCATCCCGGCATCGAGCAGAATGCGATGATCGTCAATCTCCACCAGCCACGCGCTCGCCCCGATGTCCGAGTCCGGGTTCAGGTTGGTGATGTTCATGGAAGTATTAAACCACGGATACGACGAATTGACGATATGCGATTTGCGTCTCACGCGCCCGGCCCCGACCGCGGGGGCAGCGAATAATTGGTAAATTGAAAATCGCAAATCATTTGGCTGGACGCCGGCCGCAGCGGTCGCCCCGCTTTCAAGCGACAGCCCCACAAACCCATCGGCGGTCAGCGGCGTGGTGATGACACTGGGGCCCGGGCGCAACCGGTGATGAACCCTCAGGGCAGGATTTATTCGTAGCCAAATGCCTTTAAAAAGGGTTCGAGCTGGTCCAGATAAGGCTCGAGATATTTTTGATAATTGCGCCACCGGCCAACGGCGGTTTTGAAGATCGGCCGGGTCACATCGGTTGCGGTGGGAGACCTTACGGTTTTATTTCGCGCGTGTTCGTGGAAGCGCAACACCCGTTCGTCCCATTCGACGCCCAGAAAACCCAACACGCGGCGTGAAGCGGATTCCAAATCATTCACCAGTTCCTCGTAGCGGACTTCGATGGCTGGATTTTTCAAGCGCGGTTGCATCGCGCGCCAGAATCCCATCACCGAGGCATATTGCGTCGCCGTGCCCTCCAGGCTCAAGTAGGCGGAGCTGACAATGTTGATGTCCAGCGGTTGCATGAAACAACTCAGGCACACATCGCGCGGGTCGCGAATGGCCACCAGAAATCCGGTTTCGGGAAATATGCGAACCACCGCCGGAATTGCCGGATTCAACGTTGGATTTTTGTCGAGCAACAGCCGGGCGCCTACGCCTTCGCCCAAGATTCTTTCCGCAACCAGAAAATAGCTCTCGCGCGACTGGCGCAAGCGCTCCGCCGTCGCGGATTCCATCACGGTCAATACCGGCGTTTCCTCCGGAAAATTCCGGTGCAACGGCCGGATCGCTTCCTCCCCCATGGCGAACGATTCTTCCATCGAAATGATATCGCCGTGGGAATCCAACACCTGTTCCAGCAGCGTGGTGCCGGAACGCGGATGCCCGCACAGCAGGGCCAGACGCCGCGCCGGCTGGAGTTGCGCGCCAAAATCAAACCAGCGATGCAAAACGTCAGCCGAAATCATTTGTAACATTTCCAACAATTTGGTTTGACCGTGCTGCAATTGGGCCAGCTCTCGCCCGGCGAACGGGCGCAACAGTTTCTTCGCTTCAAGAAACCCCGCCATTGCTTCGTCATAACGCTTTTGCACGTCCAGAATGCACCCCAGCTCATACCAGCCGCGTGCCCGTGATTCTGCGTCCAGGCCGGGTTGGGACAGAAACCGCCGCAACTTTGTTTCCGCCCCTTCCCAATGACCAGCGAGGCGTTCGAGCCGGGCCTGGACAAACATAGCCGCAACGTTTGAAGCGTCTGAACGCAAAACGCGGGCAACGAGTTCGGCGGCTTTTTCGGGCCGGTGCTGACGCTCGTAAATCCACGCCAGTTTTATCAGGGCCGCGCCGGGCGCCTTTCCCCGCTCAAGGCCGCGGCTCAAATAACGCTCGGCCATGGCGTCGTTGCGGAAGTTGGCGCAATGCAGCCCTGCTGCGAGAAAGGCTTCTCCCTTCCAGCCCGAAACCCGGATGGCCTGGTCAAAGTATTTTTCCGCCGCCGCAAAGTCAAAACGCCGCCCTTGCACATTTCCCAATTCCAGCCAAATGATGGGATCGTTGGGGCTTAAACGGGCGGCCCGTTCCAGAATCTCAAAACTGTGTTGGTAATTCTGGCGTTCCCAGGCCGATTGCGCGTCCCGGAGCATTTTGAAAATTAAACTTTGTGGCGCAGGTGGCGGTCGGTTCACAATGGAGAAAATAAAGGCTGTAAGCGTTCGCGCAAGCGGACATTCTGCGATTAAACTCGAAGTACCGCGCGCTGTCGGTATGCCGCGCGTATATCGTCAATCAGGGATTCACCTGGCCGGATACTGCCAGACCCAATCGCCCAGGATGATATCCACCGCGCCGTCTTTTTTGACGCTGACTTCCCCGTCGTCATCCGTTCCGTTCCAGCCGACGGAGTAGAGAACGAATTGGCCGTCCGAAGTGCGGCGATAATGCAGCGGCTCGCCGTTGATGATATCATGTGGGACTTTTTCCATGAACTGCGGCGCGAGCGCGTCGAGCGAGTCGGGATAATTGCCATGCGCGAGCCGATAGCGCTCCAGCGCAATGGCGACGCGGGCCAGGTCGGCCGATTCCTGCGCATAAGCAAATCGGCAAACGGCCGGACTGACCGCGGGAAACAGCATCCGCGCGAAGAAGCCGTAAAAGGCGAGGTGGCTCAAATTGTTGGTGGCGGCGGCTTCGTTCCGATGAACCGCCTCCGGTGAAATGGTTTGGTGCTCAACGTCAACGGACGGCAACACCCATTGCTGATACATGCCGGCAATGGCCAGTTCGTTTTGGTAAAACCAGGCACTGGGCATCAGGCGAAAAACAATATTTTGAACCGGCCGGTGACTGTTCCCGGAGTAATCCATCGGATCAAATTTACGCGTGCGGCGCAAATATTCGATGTTGCCAATCTCCAAAGCCCGCTCGCCGCGCATGGTAAATTCATAGTCGGCCAGAAAATCCAGCTTGCCCAGTTCCTGCTCCAATTCGGCCAGTTGCGCCTCCGACCATTGGTGCCGCGCCAGGCCCTCCCAAACCGGCTGCAAGGTCAGGTTGAACATGGCAATACGAACCAGGTGCGAGATCAGAAACGGCTCGGTGCGGATTTTGCCGGTGAGTTGTATTCCCAATTTCACGTCCGCCAACGCCAAATCGCTTTGGTCGTTTTGCAATTCGGTAATGGCGCGCAACTGCAAGACCTGCGCGCATTTCTTCAGCGTTGCCAGATGCGGAAGCAGTATGGCCGCGGGCGGATCGTTGTCGTAATTCAACGGGAACCGGGACTCGGGGAATTTGGCTGCTTCGCGCAGTTCGGCAATCGCCGAATCGTATTTGCTCAAGGCTGACCACACATCGGCGGCTGGAGATTCCCATTTCGATACGGTTGATTTCTGCCAGTTGCCAATTCCCCTGGCGGTGTCCTTGGGGATCTCCATATTCAACCGGTTAACGACATTTGTGTTCGGGGGGCTGATTTGATGCCCGTTTGCATCCAAAATGTTGCCGTAACAACTGGCGACCTCTGGTGTGAGCGCGAAGTTTTGGTCGTCCGGCACTGGTGCCGGAATCACATCGGCCAGGTTAAACCGTTCGCCTTTGGCTTCCCACTGGTGCCTGAACCGGTTCCAGGCGTACGAGCCGCGCCAGTCTTCCTCGGCGTAAAACAGTGCCACCAGCGTGACGAGGCACGCGAGACTAAACAGGAAACGTTTGGAATTGCGCCTGATACTTCCCGATTTTTCGTTCATAAGCTGTCACGGCTTTTCCGTCCGCGCCGCCAAAATCCCGGCCGGTTCGCAGCGCAGTGGCGGGACTGATGGTTTGGACAGAGGAGCGTGGCCGGCGTCACGCGCCAATCAAATCCGCCGAAATCCGTTGCGCGGTCTCTGGGGCAAAACAGGCCAGGTAAATTTCGGCAGAAAGGCGTGGAAAGTCTGGACAGATCCTTCCGGAGTCGGGTTCGCGCCGCAGGGATGTCTTAGTGACGCGCCCGGCGTGCAAAATGTCTAGCTGGAAAATCGAAGGCCGGTCGCGCTGCGCCACAACGCAAGACGAACGACCCGCACATGGATCAGCTTCATACGGTTGTCGCTTTATTTGTGCCCCGTTCGGGCGACGACTCTAGCTCTCGCGTATATTTAGGGATGAGTTGAGCACATGCCAGGAAGAGCAGCGAGACAAGCGTTTTGCCGAACAACAAGCAGGCGGCGCAAGCGACCAACAGCCCGATCCAGATTCCCAATTGGGTTCTTGGTCGTCGAAGGATCATCGAGGTGCGCTGTTTCTGCCACTGACGGAAGGCGATAATCGGGGTTACCAATACAATCAGGCCAAGCCCCAATTGCGAGGCCAAAACGATCAGGACGAACTTGGGAATCGAACCACCCGTCTTGACGGTCCCTGAGGCCGGCAACCGTGTGAGGTTAAACAGGATTGCCGCCTCGCCGAGATAAGGAGCATCCGTTGCATTGGATAGCACTTTGGGCAAAAAGCGGGTGCCGTTTGGAAGCGGCCACGAGGTAACCAGCATCTCGGCGGTCAACGGATACGCGTGCTCAAAATGTCCGTTCACACGAGTGGCACCAACGCCAAACGCGCAGGCGGCGCAACCAAAACCTTTGAGGACCAGTCCCGAATCTACATCGAGGTCCCAATCATTGCCGGGTAAATCTTTTGGAAACTCCCGGAAACCAGCACAAGTCCAGGTTTCCTGCCAGAAATACCTTGCGTAAAGGTCATACCATTTTCGCGCTTGTTCCGGCCAGATTTCCGGCGCAAAAAGTGAGACGTAAGAATTAGCGCAGCCCTGACTTGGACTGAGCGGTTCTCCGAGCGAAGCACTGGCAAAATACGGAACCAGACCTCGTGGGTCCAACGCTTGCCCCCGAAAACCTCGTATGGCGCGGTTGACGAATGTCGAATGGTCGGTGCCGAGAACCTTGTCAGCACGGTGGATCATTGCAATCGCAGTCAATACATCACCAGGAAAACATTGGTGCGGGTAATCATCCAATAAACCATGCCGACTGGCGTCCAGTTCAGCCGACAAGCTGTCCACTTGGTCTTTTAACAGGGCTAGATGTGCTTTATCTCCAGTTAGCCGGGCATGGCTGGTGAGAGCCGCAATCACCAACATCCGGTAGAAAATATTTTCGGTGTTCAAATAATTCGTGCCCCAGTGAATTTTGACCCAGTTCGCTTGCGTAGGATCCATGACCAGACGGGTTGCTGCTTCGATGGCGCCATGAGCATAAACATTCGGCGCGACCGCATAAGGAGAATTGCCTTTTTCCCATTCGTCCTGAAGCGATTCCGTCGCCCAGAGGTAAAAGACCGTTCCAAATAGCGGCCATTCGGTTCCTGAAATGTTGCTGGTGGAGAGTTCTGCCGCGCGCTTGGAACCCGTGCGCTGTTTAGCCCATCGCTCAAATCGAGGCGATAAATTCCGGTGAAAGCTCCAGGCGCATCGGGGTATGCCGGCGGAACGGATGTTTGGGTCCGACAGGGCGCAGGTGACAAGGGCTGCGGGTATCAAAAGAAAGAACAGCGAGGCCAGAATCAAAATGGTCGCATTGGAATACCGACAGACAGCAATGAGAAAAGGCACGGATATCGACTTGGCCAGCGGCATTGATCTGTTAAGCATTCGCATCGGGTGTGGTGAGGGGAATTTCCTTTTTTCTAATGTACCGCTGCCAAATTGTCAGAATGACGGCGGCCAGAATCAACACGGGGACCAAAATGACGAACGCCAGGTAGAACACGATGTAAATCACTGCCAGAAACGCGGAGAGCTTCCAGCCCAGGGCGAGTGAACCAATCGTCCCGTTCAGCACACCGGTGAACTCCTTGAGTCCGGCCAGACGCAGGATTAGAAACAACGCACTGATGGCAATGGCGCGCTGCAATAGGTCCCGGGCCGAAAAAAATTCAGCCCGCCGGAAAAGTGTCCAATTCGTCAAAAAATTTTTCATCGCGCTTTTGCTCCAGTTTGCACCATTTGCCAAAGCGGTCCGAGTGTCGCAGCATAAAGCAAGGCCGCATCGCCGACCTGATTGCTCGCGCAATATTTCAACCGCCCGTGCGTTCGCTCAGGAAAGGCGGCAAATTCCAGTGCGGTCGCCAGCGACTGGAGAAATTTCTCGTCATGGAACGCACTGGCGGCAATGGGTGCCATGCCGCTGGAACCGGCGCTGATGTCGAACACCGGGAAAATCGGACCGGAATCAACGTCGGGCGTGCCCGGCCAGGATTGCGGCCATTCGTGCGCGTAGCCGAAACCCAGCGTGATAACACCGAGTTCCTTGCGGGCGCGCTGGTATTGGTCCCGGGCGAAATCCTCGTCCAGCAATTGCAGGCTGTGCGCCACCATCCATAGGCTGGAACCTTCCGGCCCATCCAACGCCGTGCCGTCGGTCGTGAAACTGGAAAACAGCAGGCCGGTTTTCGGGTCCATGAGCCGGCGTTTGGCCATGGCGAGCCAGTCGCGAATCAAAGCCGAATGATCGGTGCCATCGAGATAGTCGGCCACTTTGATGGCGTCCAGCGCAACGCAATGATCAAACATCCAGCATTCATCGGGATAGCTTTCCAGGATCATGCGCGGGCTTTTCTGGAAGCGTTCAACCATCGCGTTGACGCGTTCGGCGAGCAGCGGCTTGTATTCCGGTTTCTCCTCAACCACACGGCGCGCGGCGAGCATCAGGGCGATTTCGCTGTCCAGAAAAAGGCTGCGGGCGGGCTGCATGACGTAGCGCCGGTCTTTGGCGTACGGCATCAAAAAGAAGTACATCCCCTCCTGTTTTTCCAGGCGCAGGGTTTCATCAATGATTTGGTCCATCGTCTGCAAATAGAGAGGCTTGGACGCCGGATCGCGCAACGCTATGTTGGCCAGCGACCAGACCAGGTAACTGCGGCCCATGAAATCCCATTCCGCATTACTGACCCGCATTTTCTTCAACTCCGCTTCGCGCAGGGTGGGTTCAGTCCAGAGTTGCAGATGCCGGGCCGCCAGTTGGCGCGCCCCGGGCGAAAGCCCCTGATCCAAGCGAAACACGGAGACGGGTCGGGTGAACACAAAATGCAGGCACGGTAGCCAGATGAGCATTGCCGCAACCAGGGCAGCCAATCCGGCTAGGATTCTTTTTATTCGCGCCTTCACGAGAAGATCAATCTGCACACCGCGTTGAAAATTGTCTCGAAAAAACTGCCGCGGAGATATTCCCGCCCGACAAATTCCACCGGCCGGCTGGGGTCCCAGATGAACGGGCGCAAGACCCAGGAAATCTGGCTGCCGAGGAAAAGGTTCACTGCCAGCCAGGCCAGCAAAACGTTGCGCGCCACTGCCACCTTGCGCGTCCACTGCCTTAACAACGGCAGGAGCCGGACGTTGCCCAGCACCCCCGCCAGCGCGATGAACGCCGCCAGCGTCAATTGCAAGAAACCATATTCCGGCGAGGACAATTTCGTGCCAGCGGTCAGTGGCGGAGTGTTCCACACGACGAACAACACCACCGGGCTGAATGCGCCCATGACGATGGCGGCCACCGCGAAACTCATGAGTACCAAGGCCAGCGATTGCCGGAAGGTGACGTTCAGTCCGAGCAGCGGTGCGAGCATCCCGTTCAGCAATCCGTTGCCCAGCGTCGTCAGCAGCATCACCAGCGGGAGTTTTATGCCGGTGTAAAGCGCCTGCCAGGAATCACGCCAGCAGCCCATCGCCGCGCCATAGATGCCAGCGCCGATCACGATGGACACCACACAAAATCCCAGCAGTTTCGTCTGCCGGAAAACCACCCATTCATGCAGGCACTCCGGCCCGACGCGCAGGAAGACGCCGACAGATTTGGGTACGTCGAGGGCAGCATTCATGTTTGAATGCGTGTCGTCCGGAACGGCGCGTTTTACCTGCCCGTTCCGGGCTGCTGCGCGCCGTCTTGTGCCTTAAGGCAATCCGCCCAATGCGTTCCGAAAAATTGTTTCTGGGTCGGGAGAAACGTATCCGAAGTTCCCAGAATCGGCCGCAAGGCGGTCGTCATTTGCAGCATCACCAGCAGAAATATGATGGCCCAGGTGTGGAAACCGACATGCGACCGTGCGTTGGAATGGGAAAATCCGGTCTCCAAAAATCGCAAACCGAAAACGGTCGCGATGAACCAGAAAATCAGGTGCAGCGTGCCCATCCACGCGAGCGATTCCGTGGATTGCGAGAAAACCCACGCCACCGGCGCGAAGCCGATGAGCAGAATCGTCGTCAGCATCAGCAGCCCGGCGAGCAGGCCGCATACTTCGACCAACCGCGCCTGCGAGCCGCTCAAGCAGGTGAAAATGTAAAGGCTCGGCAGGCAAATCAGCGCCGAAATCACCAGACCGCCCGCGATTTTGACCGGCGCGGCCCAAAGTTGCGTGCCGCCCGAAAAAGTTCCGACCACGACGCCATAAATCAGGCTGCACACAATTGAGACGAACAGCATCGCCGCAATCAGTTTTCCGGCGTTGGGCTGGCGCAGTTGAAACATCACGCGACGCGGGTGCCGCAAGATGGCTTCAATCGCGACGACCGCGTTAGGAATCGGGGCGCGTTCCAGCGGGTCGTCGCCCGGTTGTCCGGGCGCGGACGGAATAATGGGTGGGATTTGAGACGCCAGTGAATTCGGTTCATTCATAAGTCAGTGGAGTTGAGGTTTAATGGTTGAAAATTTGTTGCAGCGACTGGAAAATGTTTTCATAAAAATTTCCGTGCAGCGCCGTCACCCGGAAGAACTCCACCGGCAGGTTGGGCGACCCGATGAACGGGCGTAGGATCCACGAGAGCTGACTGCCGAGAAACAGATTGCCGACCAGCCAGGCAAACAACACGCGCCGGGCGACGGCGAGGTTGCCGCCCAGCCGCGCGAGCAGTTGAAATAAACGCACATTGCCCGTCGTGCCTGCGAAGGCGATAACCGCGACATTGGTGAGTTTGATGAAATTGTACGTCGCGCCTTGCAGGGCTGCCTGCGAGATGGGCGGCGCGTTCCAGACCACAAACGCCAGCAATGGACTGAACGCACCCAGAATCGCCGAGGCAATCGCAAAGCTCATCAAAATCGCGGAGAACGACTGACGGAACGGAAGGTTCAAACCGAGCAGCGGTGCGAGCATCCCGTTGAGCAGCGCATTGCCCAGCGTGGTGAGCAGAATGATGAGCGGAAATTTAATCGCAACGTAAGCAGCCTGTTGCGGGTCGCGCCACCAACCCATCGCTGCACCGTAAAGCCCGGCGCCCAGCAAGATTACGCCGACGTGAAACGCAAACCGTTGTGCATTCCACCGCTCCGCCCAGGCGGCGATGGACTCCGTTTCGCCCCGCAGCAGCACGCCAATTTCGCCCAGATTCAGTTTTTCAGATTGCGCCTGCATGGAAATGATTCAGTGTCTTCTTTCGTTTCAGTCCTCGCCGGTTTTGGCATCAACAATTTCCGGCTGGTTAGCAACATGGGTGTGGACATCAGAACCAACGCCACGCCAAAAAGCGGCCAGTCAAATCTTTCAGGCAACACGAGGCGGATCGCTTCCAACCCCCGTGGCGCAGCGGCGAGGGCATCAGCCATGAACACATAAAGTGCCAACGCCACACCCGTGAAAGTCAAGACCTGCGCACGCCCATTTGACAGCGTGTCGGCGGAACTGCGTTCAAATTGGCTGGCGACGGTGCCCCACAGAATCAGCAGGACTGAAATCAGGACCGGCGCGAGCACCGGCCCCCACCACGGCATCGGCAGCAAAAACAGAACGTCCCAGTCGAACAATGAATGCGGCCAGCCGCACATGATTTTAAGGAAGACGTAATAGAAAATGTCCCACACGCCAAAGGCAATCGCGGTGTAACCCAGCCGCGCCCACCAGGTCCGGCCCGTGAGCGCGCCGACCGCGAACAACATGACCAGCGTGGCAAACTCGCGCGGGAGTTCCACCGAAGCGAACCCGCCGATGACCGGCAGCGGATCTGGTTGATGCGGCTCAATCCGGTTAATCATTGAGCGCAGATAAAAAACTACCGCGGCCTCCACCCACGCCATAGCGGCGGCGTATAGCATCACTATCCACCAGCGGAACAAATCGGTTCGGTTTGCACTCATTTGTCTCCAGGTCCACCGCGGCAAATTTCCCGGCTATGGTCCGGCCGGATGCGGATAAATCTCATCTGCAATCCAATACATTTCGAGCGCCAGCGCGAACAGTGTGCCGAGCAACCACACGGCACTTCGCCAGCGCAACCAGGCCGCGCACACGGGTGAAAGTTGCGCGGCAAGTTCCGCCAAATAAACCCCGCTGTAGCCGATATTGGCGAGCGCCGCCAGGATGATGAGCGCTCCGGCAGCACAAACATTGAACGCCGGTCGGAAATGCGGCCAGGTAATTACCAGCCAGCCCACCGCCACCAGCGCGAGCGCTCCGTTGTATGCCAACCGGCGCGGTTCCCAGTAACGCGACGCGTTGCCAATGATTTCGGCCGCCCGGCCGTGTTTGAAGTTGAATCCGGTTTTCATGGCGTCTTGTTCTAAAGGTTTGCGTTGTGAGACGAATTCCCCGTTTAATTTCAAGTCTTGTTACTGGTCTTTCCGGCGATCCAGTCGAACAACAGAAAGGCGCAGGCGAAAAACGGAAAGACGCCATAAAGGGTGTCGCTGACCGAATGCGATTTGCGGTCCACCACCAGGAACACCCGCGCGCAAAATGCCAGCGCTCCCAGCGTGACCATCATTCCTGGCAGGGAGATGGGAACATAAAGCCAACCCAGCCGCTTGAACCATTGAATTTTCATTTTTCTTTTCGTTTCGATTTAACAACAGATTGCCGGTGAAAATTCTTTGCCGGCAAAAGCGCCAATCATTCCTTCGACTGAAGCAACGACAGAATCCGGCGTCGAGGTCCCCGCCGTGAGGCCGACGATGTCTTTCGCGTGAAACCATTCTTCGCGCAAATCAGCGGCGGTTTGGATGTGATGGACACGGCGGCAGTAGCGCAAACAGGTTCTGACCAATTCGTGCGTGTTGTTGCTGTGCGCGCCGCCGATGACGATGACTACGTCGCATTTCTGCGCCAGTTCGATGGCCGCGTTCTGCCGTTGTTTGGTCGGTTGACAGACCGTGTCAACGAAGCGCACTTCCGATCGGGGAAAACGTTCCCGAATCAATCCCACGAGCTGTCGGACCCGGTCAATCGGCTGCGTGGTTTGGGCCACTACGCCGAAACGCGGTCGCTCGGCAAGCCCGACCACATCCTCTTCGCAGAGCACGACGTCAAACTCAGCCAGATCACCGGTCAAGCCGCGCACTTCAACGTGATCTCGTTTGCCAATGATGACCGGGTGAAAGCCTTCCTGCACGAGCCGTGTTACTGCGCGGTGCGCCACGTGCACCAATGGGCAGGTCGCCTCGACCACGTTCAAACCGCGTCCACGCGTTTCATTCATCGCGTGTTTCGAGGCGCCGTGCGCGGTGACCATCACCGTCGGTGTGTTGATGTCGGCGGGCCGTTGCGCCACACGAATGCCCTTGGCCCGCAACTCCGCCACCACGGTTTCGTTGTGGACGAGATCACCCAGAATGGTCAGCGGTTCGCGGCGCGCGGTTTCAAAGGCGAGGGCGACAGCATCCCGCACCCCGAAACACATGCCCAGATGTTCAGCACGAATGATTCTCATACAAATACGGCAATTAACTTTGTATCACAAAGTAAAAGACCGCGGCAATTTCAGTTTGTTCAATCATTTTTCACTTTTTGGTTTGGCGGACGATTTGTTCCAGCAGATTGATGTATTCAGCGAAGGCTTTCCGGCCCGCCGCCGTGAGTGAGCAGGTCGTGAGCGGGCGGCGGTTTTGAAACGATTTGGCCACCGCCACGTAACCTTCCTGTTGCAGCGCGCGGATGTGGGTCGTCAGGTTCCCGTCGGTCATGGCCAGCGCGTCGCGCAGTTCGGTGAATGACAACTCGGGCGCGGCGGCGAGCATGGACATGATTGCCAGCCGACCTTTTTCGTGAATCACGCGGTCGAGCTGTAGAAAAGGTTCCGGGTTCACGCCGCATTCTTTCCCTTTTCGGTCAGATACAAATACGCGCCGTAGGCCAGATGCAACACCCCGAAGAAAAAGCCCATAAGCCAATGCGCGCTTAACACAAGATCCGTATTTGTGAAAGCCAGGAATAAAAGAGCGCCACAAGCAATACCAATGTAAATCCAGCCAAACACCTTCATACCTCGGGTCATGAAAAACCCCGCCGCGTGGAGGGCGCAACCGTAGAAGATTGCCCACAAAAATGCCAGGACTCTGACGAATCCCCCCTCGAAGCCGGCCAGCGTGAAAATCAGCACAACTGACATTCCAGCAGTCAGAGGCGGGAGGAGGGCTTGGGCGACCCGGCGGGTGGGGGGCGACCAGAATGGCTCGTTGTCCTTAAGCGCCTGGCGGCGCGCAATCAGGAATGCGCCGGCAACTACCACAATGGCGGCGCCGAACCACAATCCAGTAAACGCCCGCCCCGAATCAAGATGAAACACCAGTCCGGCGGCGGCAGTGATGCTGCCCAGCGATCCGGCGAAAAGCATGATTGGAGCGAGCGCACGCCGATAAAGCGCGGAGCGCTCCATTAAGGTTCGGATGGTTTGCAGGTTTTCTTCGGCCCAGTTGGTTTCCATGTGATTACTTTGCATCACAAAGCCACGTTTGGCAAGCGGAAAATTATCTGAAATACCCGTAAGCGGCGTAGCGGCTTTCGGCAGAAAGCCGCACTCTTTCTTTTTTAATTTGCGGCGCTCTGCCGAGACGCCGCTACGATCCCTTGGGCGCCGAGAAGACTCCCACCGACTGTCGCCTTGCTTTCCCGGCGTGTTCCACCAATGCTTTTCCCCGCGATGTTACCGCCGAAATACACACCGCCACAGGGACCGGGCAGGATTTCCGCCCGCCAACGCGTTTTGGCCCAGTGGCGCGGCGTGGATTTGTCGCCGCTGGAAGCCGCGCAGACCTTGCGCGCCCGGCGCATCGGCGACGTGTTGCCGAAGGTGGCAGCGGATTTACATCTGGACACCCGGCGAGCCGAAGCCGAGGTCATCAAGGTGTGGAATTCGTTGATTGACCCGAACATTGTGGCGCACGCCCAACCGGCCGGTGTGCGCAAGGGCACACTGTTCGTGAACGTGGACAGCAACGTCTGGCTCGCTGAGATTGTCCGCTATCGCCGAAAGGAAATTCTCGACCGGTTGCAACACAGCTTCGGAAAGAATCTTATTCAACGCATTTCATTCCGCGTCGGCTGAGAGTTCATGAGCCATCAAGTACACGAAAGACACCAAAGAATTGAGGGTTCGCTCAAGACGTTTTCGTGTGGTTCGTGTATTTCGTAGTTGCGATTAAACCATCAGTTTCATTTGCTTCGGCGTGAGGAGCCAGAGCAACCTCGCGCAATGACCGGCGTGCAGCGCGTCAGCATCCAGTTTGCAGAGGCCGCCCTTTTTCAACTGGATGTCCGCGCCGCTGCCGCCAGAAACCAGCAGCGAAACGAACCTGCTTAAATACGGTTCGTGCCCAACGAGCAGGACGTGTTCCAGCACCGGTTTCGTCGCATTCAATTGCCGGATGAGCACGTCCACATCACCGTCGGGCGCCAGCGCCACGGAAAAATCAAGCCGCTTTTCCTGCTTCAAATTTCGGGCGACGATCTCCGCCGTCTGCCGGGCGCGCCGAAGCGGGCTGGACAGAATCCGGTCAAAGCGCACCCCCTTTTTCCGCAGGAAGGCGGCGACGTGGCGGAGTTCGCGTTTGCCTTCCGCAGTAAGCGGCCGGGTGGAATCATTTTCGTATCCCGGCGATCCCGGTTCCACCGCGATGCCGTGGCGCAAAACGTAGAGTCTCATGCGGGAAAAATACACGCTGCCGCGTCCGGCGCAATGTCAGGCAAAATGTAACATTTTTCGATTGGGTTTCCGCGCCGCCGCTTTGTAGCCTTTGCGCCGCATGGGACCCGTTCGCCGCGCCGTCATTGACGTCGGCACCAATTCGATCAAGTTGCTGGTCGCCGACGTGTCGGGGCGCGACGTTCTGCCCGTGCACGAGGAGAGCCGCCAGACGCGGCTGGGCCGGGGTTTCTACGAAACGCACCGGCTCCAGCCGGAGGCGGTCGCCTGCACCGCCGAAGCCGTCTGGGAATTCGCCCAGATTGCGCGCGAAAGAAACGCTGATTCGATCCGCGTCATTGCCACCAGCGCGGCGCGCGACGCGGTGAATCCCGGCGACCTTACTGCGACTATTAAGCGGGTATCCGATCTGAAAGTTGAAATCATCTCCGGCGAGCAGGAGGCCGAATGGGCGTTTCAGGGTGTGACCACGGACACGGAACTGGCCAAGGCGCCGTTGCTGTTGTTGGATGTCGGCGGCGGCAGCACCGAATTCATTCTCGGTCAGGGCGAGCACAAACATTTCGCGCGCAGTTTTCCTCTGGGCACGGTGCGGCTCATGGAGAAATTTCCGCACAGCGACCCGCCCACGCGCAGTGAATTCAACGCCTGCCATGACTGGATAAAGAATTTTCTGAAGGACGAAGTCCGCCCGAAACTGGAATCGGCCTTGCGATGCGAAAATCATTCCCGGGAAATTCAGCTCGTGGGCACCGGCGGCACCACCAGCATCCTCGCGCGCATGGAAGCGAAGCTCGACCGCTACGACCGCGAACGAATTGAGGCCACGCGCCTCAGTCTGGAACGAATTAAATCACACCGACGTCAGCTCTGGCGCTTGCCGCTGGCCGAGCGTAAGGAAATCGTCGGGTTGCCGAAATTACGGGCGGACGTGATTCTTACCGGCGTGGTGATTTACGAGATGGTGATGGTAGAATTCGGCTTCGAGCAACTCCGCGTCAGCACGCGTGGCCTGCGCTTCGCCGCTGTGATGGACTGAGACCATTTATGATTTACGATTTATGATTGATGATTTGTCGCGCAGCCCTGGATTTGCTGTGTAATCATAGATCATAAATCATCAATCATAAATGAAATGTCTTATCGTCGGCTGTGGTTACGTCGGTTTGCCACTTGGCGCCGAGCTGGTTCGCCAAGGACATGAAGTCTTCGGTTTGCGCCGGAGTGCTTCGACGGATCACCAATTGAAAGCAGCTGGCGTCCAGCCGCTAGTTGCCGACATCACCCGGCCGGAAACGCTGGCCCAATTGCCGCGTGAATTTGACTGGGTGGTGAATTGCGTTTCTTCCACCGGCGGCAACGCCGAGAATTATCGGCGGGTTTATCTCCAGGGCACGCGCAATGTAATCGAGTGGGTGGCCCCCGCCTCCGCTGAAGCCCCGTCGCCGCAAGCCTTGAAGAAATTTGTTTACACCAGCAGCACGAGCGTTTATGGCCAGACCGACGGCTCACAGGTCAAGGAAACCAGTCCGACTGAACCGGTCGCTGAAACGGCAAAAGTTCTCCTTGAAACCGAAAAATTGCTGCTTGCGTCGGCATTCCCCCTCAACCGGTCCCGCCCGGGCGGGGCCGCCTTCTCCCCCAGCAGAGGAGAAGGGCGGGATGAGGGGGCGCCGGCTGCAAAGGGAGCAATCATTGGCGGTCAAAATGTGGCCGCTTTTCCTGTTGTGATTTTGCGTGTGGCCGGCATTTACGGTCCCGATCGCGGTCATTGGTTCAAACAATTCCTGAAAAACGAGGCGCGCATCGAAGGCGACGGGGCGCGGTTCCTGAATATGATTCACCGCGACGACGTGGTCGGCTGCATCATTGCGGCGCTGAAAAACGGGCGTCCGGGCGAAATTTACAATGCCGTGGATGACGAGCCGGTGAGCCAGGCGAATTTCTTTCAGTGGCTCGCGGCGACGGTTGGCAAATACCCGCCGCCATCCGTGGCGGAAAATCCGGATGAAAACGGCAAACGCGGCGTGACAAACAAGCGAGCTGTGAATCGCAAACTGAAAATGGAACTCGGTTATCAGTTCAAATACCCGAATTTCCGCAAAGGCTACACCGCCGAACTTCTGCGGCTGGAACGCGCCGGGCAGTTGCACGTCCTGCCGGACGAGCGGTGACAAAACTTTATGACTTTTCCACTTTGAAAACGGTCCAGTTCCGCCGATATTTAGGGCCACGGGCATCATGCTGACTAGAGCAAACTCTCTTTTGCAGAGTGGAATCTACACGGTTCCGGAAGCTTCGCGTTTAGCGAAGGTTTCAGTCGGGCGCATCCGCCGTTGGTTACGAGGATACGAATTTCAGACAAAACATGGACGACATCGTTCCCCTGTCGTATGGAATGGCCAATTAGACCCAATTGATCACAGTCTTGCACTCGGTTTTCTTGATTTAATCGAGGTGCAATGCATAGATGCTCTCAGGACAGCTGGAGTAAGTTGGAAAACGCTGAGGAAGGCACATACACACGCCCGGGAATTATTCCGTCACGATCATCCTTTCTGTACCAACCGCTTTGCGACCGATGGTCGCACAATCTTCATGGAAATCCATGATGATGATAACCGAACTTCGCTGTGGGATATCGCCGAGGTGCAACGGGTTTTTGACAGGATTATTATACCGTTTCTGAAAAATCTGGAATTCGAGAGCGGACAAACACCTGTTCGCTGGTGGCCGCTGGGACAGGCTCGGGGTGTAGCGCTAGACCCTAAACGCAATTTTGGCCATCCGATTGTCTTTGAAACAGGGGTGCCAACGCTGGTGTTGGCGCGAAGCGTGAAAGCCAACCAATCGTTTCAAGAAGTTGCCCGCTGGTTCGAAATTAGCCCCAAGGCCGTTAGGGAAGCTGTGGAATTTGAGCAGCAACTGGCTGCGTGAATTTTTTCTTCGACAATAATCTTGCACCGAAACTGGCTCGGACAATGAGTGCCGCGGTCGAGCCCGAACATAAAGTTGTCCATCTTAAGGAACGTTTTAAGGCCAATGAGGAGGATGCGGTCTGGATGCGTAAACTGGCCGGCGAACAGGATTGGATCATTGTTACTGCCGATGTTCGCATCAGCCGAAATCCACACGAAGTGCGAGCCTGGCAAGAAGCAGGCCATACCATTTTCTTTCTGAAACCTGGCTGGACTGACCTTACGTTTTGGGAACAGATGAACAAGTTCAGCAGGTGTTTCCCCGAAATTATTCAAACCGCCGAACACGCCGAACGAGGCTCTTGTTTCTTCGTATCCGTTAACGGAAAAATTCAGAAATGAGGACCATTCTTCGGAAGGGCTGAAATTGTGACCGAATTTGCATTCAAACGACTTGAATCGCTGCTTTGACCCGCTCCGGGGTCATCGGCAACTGGCACAGCCGCGCGCCAGTCGCGTCGTGGATGGCGTTGGCGATGACCGCGCCCATCACGACGATGGCTGGCTCGCCGCCGCCTTGCGGAGGTTTATCGTGCGCTTCGAGGATCACGGTTTCAATTTTCGGTACCCAGGCAAAGCGGGGGATTTCATAACTGTCGAAATTCGTGTCCAGGACTTTTCGGCCTTTGAAATGAACTTCCTCAGTCAGGGCATAACCCATGCCCATGGTGATGCAGCCTTCCATCTGGATTTTCGCGCCTTCCGGGTTCACCGCCAGACCCATGTCCTGGGCGCAGGCAACACGTTTGATTTGTACGGCCCCCGTTTTGGTGTCCACGGCGACTTCCGCGATGGCGGCCACGTACGTTCCCGCATCAATGCCACACGCGACCCCGTAACCGCGTTGGCTCGGGGCTTTGGCCGGTGTCCAGCCGAAAGTTTCAGCGGCTGTTTTGAGAACCCGTATCATTTTGTCGTCGCTCAAATTGTTCAGGCGGAATTCCACCGGATCAATTCCCGCGGCGGCGGCCATCTGGTCAATCTGCGATTCGCGCGCAAACGTGTTGGTGTTGTTGCCCGGGGCGCGCCAGGCACCGGTGTGAAAGGGATGCTCTGCTCCCTGCCAACCGCGGCCGTGTCCGGAGGTGCGGTGGTTCGGAACGGTGTAAAATTGTTGCGCCCCGCGTTCGCCAGCGTAATAAACATCGTAATCCCAAAAAACCATCTTCCCGGCCGCGTCCACGCCGGAGCTGATTTTGACAATGGCTGCTGGTCGGAACGTGTCGAAAAAGAATTCCTCTTCGCGGCTCCACATCACCTGCACGGGTTTGCCGATAATTTTCGCCAGCCGCGCCGCTTCAACTGCCTGTTGGTTGTAGGTCTTGCCACCGAACCCGCCGCCCACAAACGGCGTTATGATCCGGACGTTCTTCACTGGAAGCCCGAGCGCCTGGGCGATTTCCCCCTGGGCGCCAAATGGGTTCTGGGTCGAAGCCCACACCGTAGCCTTATCGCCCTCGATTTGAGCGATGGCCGTGTGAGTTTCCATGGCCGCATGCGCAACGTAACTGTTCAGATAGGTCGTTTCGATCGTTTTGGCGGCCAGTTTGCGGCCCGCCTCCAAATCTCCGCCCGACGTCAAAACGTTGGCCGGCGGCGCAGCGCTCAACAGATGAGCGAAAATATTTTTGTCATCCACCCGGGCTTCCGGGACATCAAATTCAGCTTTGATCCTGTCCAAAGCATCATCCGCCACGTCGGGAAGCTCGTGGAGGACAGCGATCAGTTCATCGTCCTGAACCACCTGCACGCCGGGGATTTTTTTGGCGGGCGCGGTGTCCACGCTTTTCAATTTGGCGTCGTGGGCGGGCGGTCTCAGGATTTTCGCGTAGAGCATTCCGGGCAGGCGGATATCGCCCGCGTAATGCGCGGTGCCCGTGACTTTTGCCCGGCCGTCACGGTGTAACAAGGGCTTGCCCACGATGGTGAACGTGGAGGACTCCTTCAACGGCGGCTTGCCCTCGATGTGTCGTTCGATTTTTTTCCCCGCGGTCAATTGGCCGTACGTCATCCGGTGTTCCGGATTTTCCTTGTCGAAGATGACGCCGTCCCTGGCCGTCAACTGCGTTTGCGGGATCTTGAGTGCGGCGGCGGCGAGTTCCAGCAGCACCGCTTTCGCTTCCGCTGCCATGGCTTGCATGGCCGGCCCGAACATGCGCGTCGTCATCGAACCAAACGTGCCCATATCCCACGGACACAGGGCGGTGTCGCCCATGACCATCTCCACGGTATCCAGCGGTGTGTCCAGTTCCTCGGCCAGCATCTGCGGCAATGAGGTGATGGGACCCTGGCCCATTTCGATTTTGCCGGTGAACCCGGTTACGCGACCATCCTCGCCGATGTGCAGAAACGCATTGAAATCGGAGGGCAATCCCCGGCCAAAGCCGCGGGCCCGCCCCGCTTCCTGGGCTTGAGCCAGAAACTCGCCCAGAGCGACACAAATGATGATGCCGCCGCCCAGTCGCTTCAGGAATTCCCGCCGGTTCTGCGGATAAAGGTCCGAGAAATCCTTGATATCCTTGAAATTAAGCGCCAGATAATCATTCGCATTCATTTGGCCGGCCCCCCTTTCATTTCCAGCGCAGCGGATTGGATGGCGTCAAGGATGCGTGTGTGAGCGCCGCAACGGCAGAAGTTGTTGTTCATGCCCTGGATAATCTGTGCCCGCGTCGGTTGCGGATTTCTGTTCAACAGACTGACGGCGTTGAGCACTTGGCCCGGGATGCAGAATCCGCATTGCAATGCATCATGTTCCATGAACGCTTTCTGCACTGGATGGAGCTTCCCGTCCTGTTCCAGCCCCTCGATCGTCACAACGTCCTTGTCCCTGACCGACCTCACGGGCATCAGGCAGGAGCGGTATGCCACCTTTTCCACCAGCACCGTGCAACAACCGCAGTGCCCTTCGCCACAGCCGTACTTGGTGCCGGTCAGCCCCAGATCCGCTCGCAGCACCCAGAGCAACGGGCGTTCGCCATCCACTTTTAATTGCGTGGGCTTGCCGTTGAGTTTGAAGGAAATGATGTCAGCCATATCAGCCTCCAGTTGAAAACATTTTCTTTTGTCCGCCACCGGGTCGTTTTGCGTCCACGGCACCGGTTTTTGTATCCCTTTGCTCCACAGTGTCAAAGCAGAATTGTTGGCGACTTTCTGGCGAGCCGGGCGCTTCAAGTCCGCAAACCTGGCCCCGTACCCGAAAGGCGACTGAATTCCGAACCGGGAAACTCCAGGGTCAGCCAGCCGAACGTTCGAATTTCGGGTTTGGAGTTTGCGCCACTTCAACGACGGCGTTTTCGATTCGCGCGGCTCCCGGCTTTAGACCGCACTGTCGCCTTGTTCGCTCGTGCGGATGCGCCAGGCATCGTCAATGGTGGAGACAAAGACTTTGCCGTCGCCAATCTTGCCGGTCTTGGCGGCCTTGAGGATGGCTTCGACGGCTGACTCCACCAACGATTCGGGCAGGACGGTTTCGATTTTGATTTTGGGCAGAAAATCCACGGTATATTCGCTGCCGCGATAGATTTCGGTGTGGCCCTTCTGACGGCCGAACCCTTTGACTTCCATGACGGTCATGCCGAGGATGCCGATGCCGTTGAGGGCTTCCTTGACGTCGTTCAGTTTGAACGGTTTGATGATGGCTTCGATTTTTTTCATGTGTCGTTTCCCGTTTATTCGTTATAGGCGCGCTCGCCGTGTTGCGAAAGATCCAGGCCCACACTCTCATCTTCCTGGTCAACGCGCAAACCGATAACCCGGTCCACCACCTTCAACAAAACCCAGGTGCCAATCGCCGCCAGCGCCACCGTGACCAGCACGGCCTGGAGTTGATTGAAAAACTGGTGCGCGCCGCCCGTGATGGCTGCGGTCATGCCGTTGACTTTGAAGGTAGCCACAAGGGCCGGGTTTACCTTCTGGCTGGCCAGGAAGCCGAGCATCAACATGCCGGTCGAGCTGCCCACACCATGCACGCCGAACACATCGAGCGAATCATCGTAGCCGAAACGCGCTTTGAGTTTTGTGACCGCGAGGTAACAAACCACACCGGCCGCCAGCCCGATGCAGAACGCCGAGGGGATGGACACGAAGCCCGACGCCGGCGTAATCGTCGCCAGCCCCGCCACCATGCCGGAGGCAGCGCCCAGCACGCTGGGTTTGCCCTTAAGCAGCCACTCCGTGGTGGTCCAACTCAGGGCCGCCGCCGCTGCCGAAAAATGCGTGGCAGCGAACGCGCTGGCGGCCAGCCCGCCCGCGCTCAACGCGCTGCCCGCGTTGAAACCAAACCAGCCTACCCACAACAGCCCGGCCCCGATGAGCGAATACACCACATTGTGCGGCATCATCGGTTCATGCGGGTAGCCGTCGCGTTTGCCCAACACCAGCGCACAGACCAGTGCGGACACGCCTGAGCTGATATGGACCACCGTGCCGCCTGCGAAATCGAGCGCCGGAACCCGCCCGCCAAGCTGCCAGTTGAACAGGCCGCCTTTGCCCCACATCATGTGGCACAGCGGGAAATAGACCACCGTCGTCCACAGGACGATGAATACGAGGTAAGCCTTGAACCGGATGCGCTCGACGACCGCGCCACTGATCAACGCCGGCGTGATGATGGCGAACATCATTTGAAAGAGCATAAACGTCTCGTTCGGTACCGTGGCCGAGTAATCCGGGTCGGGTACCGCGCCAACACCTTGCAGGAACAGATGTTTGAAGGGATTGCCGAAAATCGCGTTGCCTTCGCCGAACGCCATGCCGTAACCGAACACCATCCACAACGTGGACACCACCGCCATGAGGATCAGACTGTGCATCATCGTGGAAAGGACGTTTTTGGTGCGCACCAGCCCGCCGTAAAACAGGATCAGACCCGGCGCCGTCATCATCAACACCAGCGCCGCGCTGGCCAGCACCCAGGCATTGTCACCGGAATTGATAGGCAAACCGCCGGCGACGTTGGGACCCGCAACCAATTGTGCTACCGGTTCCGAAGCCGACGCCTTGTCGGCGGCAAAAGCAGAATTGCCTGAACCAAACACCAGGAGCGACAACAAACAAGTCGCAGCCGAACGCCGGGAGAAACAAATTGACTGGCTCATATCAAAGCAGACTATGATCGGCAAGCGGGCAAAGCTTTTCGCATTTTGGCAAAGTGTGGCCAAGTATTGTCGCGAGGGAGCTTTTTTCAAGAAAATTCAGGCACGCCATCTTTCGAGATGCAGGACAGAAACGGAGCCGAAGCTTCGCGCGCCGCTGCAAAAATTCTTCGACGCCGTTGACATTCGAGTTTAGTTTCCCCGCCAATGACGGCCGAAACCCAGCTCACGCCCATGATGACGCAGTATCGCCGCATCAAAAGCGAACTGCCGAAGGATGCGTTGTTGCTGTTCCGGCTGGGCGATTTTTACGAGATGTTTTTTGAAGATGCGCAGATCGGCGCGCAGCTTCTCAATCTTGCGCTCACGGCGCGCAACGGTGTGCCCATGTGCGGCCTGCCGCATCATGCCTCCCACGCCTACATCGGCCGGTTGCTCAAGGCCGGACGCAAGGTCGCTATCTGCGATCAACTCGAAGACGCCCGGCCCGGC
>Ga0335077_10000332_pt1 | contig 51169 bp, 43 predicted proteins | sample Lox_Sample_31_FD_207151 | JGI IMG/M metagenome (GOLD analysis project Ga0335077, IMG submission 207151) | Soil microbial communities from Loxahatchee National Wildlife Refuge, Florida, United States - Lox_Sample_3.1 | ecosystem: Environmental > Terrestrial > Soil > Wetlands | place: USA... | reverse complement strand
CCCTCGGCGGTCCACTCGCTCACCACCACGAGCAGCGGCTCACCGCCCTCACCGGTGCGGGTTTCCATGAGATTGACGCGATCGACATGAGCGGCTTCGCCGATCAGGCCGAGCACCGCCGGAATCGCGCCACGGACATCATCCGCCTCGAGCAGCAGTCGGCTGGCGCGTGCGGTGGCGGTCAGGAGACGCTCGCGGCCCTGCAGCGACTCGTTGATCCGGGTCAGCTCTTCCGTGCACGGGAAGTCCTGGGGGGGCTGCAGCAGAGTCGGATTGGCGGCCATGGGGGTTAAGGTGCTCGGCTTCCCGTCGGGTTGATCGGGGAGTTTAGCGCGCGGCGGGTGGCTTCCACCCTCGCGTGCCCCACTGGCAGGCACGCGCGTCACTCTTTAGAGAGAGCAGCTGCTTGGCAGCGGCCCGACGGCGCCCGGCGAAGGGATTTGTGCGGCGCCTCCGAACGGGCCCAAGAATCAACGGCTTAGCGTCACAGCTTGCTTGACGGCCCGGCAAGAGGCCGGTCTAATACGCGGCCTTCCACGCCGGCGGCCAGGTAGCTCAGTTGGTAGAGCAGCGGACTGAAAATCCGCGTGTCGGTGGTTCGATTCCGCCCCTGGCCACCATCAAATCAATAACTTCCGTGTTGGCCTGAGCCTCGTCAGATCGTGGTGTGTCAGGAATGTGCCATGAATCGAATTGCCCAGAAAACCCGGCGAAACGGATTGAAAATCCGCGTGTCGGTGGTTCGATTCCGCCCCTGGCCGCCATTAACTTGCTGAAACGTCTAACGTCTTCTCGTCGATGAGTTGCGGCAGCTTTGGCTGGTGTGCCGTGAATGTGCCATGGATCTGCGCATTGCCCACGTAGGCCGCCAAGTGATCGGCGGCCAAGTGCGCGTAGCGCCGCGCCATGCGTTCGGTCTCCCAGCCAGCAAGCTCTTGTAGAGCGAAGAGCGGCGTCCCGCTCTGCACATGCCAGCTCGCCCAGGTGTGGCGCAGGTCGTGGAACCGGAAGTTCTCGATACCGGCGCGCGTGAGCGCGTGATACCAAGCCCTCGTGCTGACCTGCTTGATGGGTCGATCCAGATACGTGAACACGTACTCCGGGTGTTTGCCCACCTGCCGCGCCAGAACAGCCGCCGCCATGTCGTTCAGCGGCACAGCGATTGCCCGCCTGGCCTTCGCCTGATCCGGATGCACCCACGCAAGGCTCCGTGACAGATCCACCTGCTCCCAGGTGAGTCGTGTCACGTTCGCCGCGCGCAGGCCTGTCGCCAACGCAAAGATCGCCATCTCGCGCAGGTGCAGCGGCAATTCCCGTAACAGCGTGAGCGCCTGGTCCTGGGTCAGAAACCGAACGCGCCGAGTGGGCTCCTTGAGGAGCCTGACCGTCGGCGCCCGATCCATCCATTCCCATTCGCGCACGCAGCGCCGCAGGATTGCCCGCAGGAGTGCGAGTGTCCGGTTTACGGTCGCGTTGCTGCATCCTTCCGCCTGCTTCGCCTCCACAATCGCATCGACCAATGCCCGATTGATGCTCTCCAACTCTCGATCGGCCAGGAAGCGATCCAACCAACGCAGCTTCTGCTTGTCATCGTCCAGCGAGGCCTTGTGAGCCTGCTCGCGGAGCCAACGAACGGCTGCGTCCTGCCAGATACGTCTTGGCCGATCTCCCAGCCGCTGAACGCGCCAGATTTCGCTTTTCAGCTTGTCGTGCAGTTCCTCGGCCGACTTGCGGTCGCTGGTCTCAGTAGATCGTCGTACTCGCTCGCCGTTTGGCGCGACGAAGTCGATCCACCAGACCGACGACTTCTTGCGCTTGATAAGTGACATACACCCTCCTGTGAGGTAGTCACTTGCAGCGCTTGCCGCCTCACAGGATATAGCGAGCGCACGAACTGAGCGAGGTCGATCTCGAGAAAAATCCAGCGACGTCCTGTCTTCGCCCCGGGGATGAGGCCGCGCTTGGCGCGCGTCCGCACTTCCTCTGGATGCATGTGCAGGAAGGCCGCCGCCTCATCGAGATTCAGCGTCCGTACAGGCGCGGAACTCGATGAGGGCTGTATGAAAGGAGCGGGCTCCGTGCTCACGGGGAGCGCCGGCGCCGGTTCAAACAGGCCTCCCGTCGTCGACGCATCCAGCACGGATAGGCTTGCTCGAGCGCCAAGGGCCGGGCGACCCGTCGCCGCGCGATCGCTACCTCTTCAGCGCGACATCCGCCCGCCTTGAGGTCCCGCGTGAGCCAAGAGATCACGTCCGAGCGCAGCCAGCCGATCCCCTGACCGTGATAGCGACGCTTGCGCGGAAAGTGGCCGACGAAGGCGAGGCCGGCGAGCATCCAGCGCGGCCGCCTGGTGAGGCGCGCTACATCGTGGGCGCTCAAGAGATCTTCCCAGGCCGGGAAGCGCTCGTTGACGAAGGGAGACAGAACGACGTTGCGGGACGGATTACTCGCAGCGAGCTGCGAACTGGGCCGAGATTCGACCGAACTCATAAACGACCTTCATGTGTGGTTCCGGTCGTTTAGGGTCAAGCTGTCACGTATGGGCGTAGTGTGCGCGCAGCACAAGGAGAAATCGAGGCCGGTTTCGCGGAAAAATCAGCGAAACCAGCCCCGCTACTCGATGAGCTTGGCGAAGAGCTGTCGCGGATCGACATCGAGGGCGCGGGCGATTTCGATGAACTCGACCACATCCACGCGCCGTTCGCCGGCCTCGATGCGGCCGACAAATGAATGAGGGCGTTTGAGTCTTGCGGCCAGGTCTCGTTGTGTTAGATCTGCGCCTTCACGAGCTGAGACGAGGAGGGCGATCAGTTGGCGGTGACCCTGCGTGCGCAAGGTCTTCCGCAGGGTGGTTCTGGCCATGGCGCTCCGCTGCGAAAAGTGGAGCGCTCTAAATAAAGCAGCACCGGTCTTGCTCTCATAATGCGAGCAGACGTAGGATTATTAACTCAATCCATGCGCGCAGCTTCCATTCCCGCCGTGACTCTTCGTGTCCTCTGGCACGCAGTGCGCCTGCCGGTGCTGATGATGCTCGTGATCCTGGAGCCCGTGGTGTCGTTCGTTCTGGGCGGCGCGGCGCTCTGGGGCGTCTTGATGACTTTCTTCTGGAAATTGGTCGGGCCACCGACCTTCCCGTTCTGGACGATGCTCGCGATTTCCTTGGGGTTTGGCTTCGCGCTGCTCCTCTACCAGGCGCTCATCGTCGCGCTCACGGAGTAGACGCGCTCGCGCATTGGGCGCAGGCGCGAGTGCCGCCGTCATAGGGATTGATGAGGATGAGCCCCTTACAGACTCGGCAGCGACCCAAACGGATGTCCCCCTTCGCGACACTCGAACGGAGCAGAATCAGCTCCTCGAGCTCGACCTGGGTGCTTGGTACGAGTGCGCGGTACGCTTCGTATGTCTCACAGAGCCGATCCGTGAAACTCAAGGAGACGTACTCCGGCAGGCTCACCGCGTCCGCGTCGATCGGAATGTCAAAGACCGCGCACAAGGTCACGAGCGCGGCGCCTTGCGCGCGACCGCGCGGCGTCTCGAGGAAAAGCTCGAGCATGGTGCGCGTCGGCCCGCGCCAGCGCGACTTGCCCGTGACCCGAAGGCGCCTGCGCACGGTGGCCTGCCGGTTACGCGAAAATCCGGTGAGCTGCTGGATGATTCCCGTGCGCACGCCGTGTGAGATCAGTCGTCGCACCAACTCCCGACGGCGGTTCTCGCGCAGGATCGGGTCGTCCATGGGGTTCGAAGACATGTCGTCACCTCTTTTGTTCGGGGGTGGTTACGCGCTAAATACCGCGAAACCGTCCCCCGCAGTCTTGTACCGACCCTCGACAATGCCGCCCCGTTGCATATCCAACGGGTTGGTTCATGCCGAGAAAAAAGAAGAGACGGCCCCTCAATCTTGCGATTCCGCGCCACCCCTGGACGGGGACGCCGATGCTCAATGAGGCTCGAGCGCTGAACGAGCGCTGCTTCGCGCACCTCGCCCAGGTGGTGAAGGCACACCCGGATCTCGGGCGCACGCCGGCACTGGAGGTCTTGAGCGCCGCCATCGCGCAGGTCGATGCACGCGTCTGCGCTCGCGCGGGATCCTGTCCGGTCCTGCTCTTGGATCTGGACTTCAACGAGGCCGAGCGTTGGGACCGCATTATCGCCGGCATGCCGATCGCGGCACCCGCGCCACTCTTCAGCCAGGAAGCGGCCAGCCCGCTGCTGCACGAGATCCTCATGCAGGCCTGGAACGTGAATCACGGTGCGCCGCGCGCGGCGCGTCTTTTCTTCGGCATGGCGCCCAAGGTCACCGAGGTCATCAGCAAGCTTACCGGTGAGGAGCTCAAGCGCATCGCGCAAGCGCACGCGCTCCACCTGCGGCCGCGGTGGGAGGATCGGCGCACGTTCTGGGCGCGGCTCATGGACGCCGCCGTTGGGACGAGTGATGAGGCGTTGGTCGATGTGCAACTCCATTGCCTGTCCCTCCTTGGAGGCGAACTCGTCCCCGCGCGCCGCACAGGTGACTGATACTCGCGGCGCCGACACGAACTCGGTCGATGCTCAGAAAGCGCCTGCGGATCCGGAACTTGGGGTCCGGGTCCGCAGGCCAGTTCAGGGGAAGCCGATGTACGAACCGCAGACAGCCGCGCACCGGACGAGGGGCTAAGAGCGATTTGATGCGGAAAGTGGATATCGTGGTGCTGTTCCCGTTCCGATCGCGGTGTGATTTCGGCGTTGCCTAACTCCTTGGCAGGCTTGACGAATTTCGAGTGTGTAGGGGGAGGAGCGAGAATCTATCTGGAGACCATATCCACTTTTTGCCCGCGCGCGCTCTTAGGATTCTAAAGGCGGTGCTCGCCTGGATGATTTGACCCTTGCCGAACAGTTCCAAACAGAGCTTCGTCTCCTCGATCGCCAGCCGCTACGGCGAGCGCCTGCGGAGCTTTCTCACCAAGCGCCTGCGCAACGAAGCCGACGCGCCCGATCTGGCGCAGGAGGTCTTCCTCCGCCTCATGCGCATCCAGCACCACGAGACGATCCGAAGCCCGGAAGCGTATCTCTTCACCGTCGCAAGCCACGTGCTGCATCAACACACGTTGAAGCAATCGGCGACCCCGCCGTCGGTCGATATCTCCGAGCTGTTCACGGAGCTCGATCTCGCCTCGAACGACGACCCCGCCTCGAAGGCGGATGTCGCGCAGCGCATCGAGCAGCTTGAGCGCTCACTCAAGGAATTGCCGCCGAAGGTCTCGACCACCTTGATGCTGCATCGGTTCGCGGGATTCTCGATCGAGGAGATCGGGCAGCACTTAGGCGTCGCGCGCCCCACGGCAAAGAAGTATCTGGCGCGCGCACTCACTCACGTTCGCGATGCTCGGGAGGGCGCATCGGACAAGGAGGGCGGCGCGTGAAAAAGCCCGCAAGTCCCCAACTGAATCGCCAGATCCTGGACGAGGCCTCCGAGTGGTTTGTCGACTTTCGCGTCGGCGATGTCGACGCCGAGGCGCGCGAACGCTTCGATGAGTGGCTGCGACGCTCCCCAGAGCACATCCGCGCGTACTGGGAGATCGCCAAGACCTACGTCGAGCTCCCGCCGGCGACCTCCTTTGGCAAGCTCAACACGGATGAGCTCATTGCCCACGCGCACTCCGGTGCCAACGTGGTGCCGCTTCATGCGGGCCCGACAGAGGCCCACATACCGCGGGTAGAGCCTGCGCGCGAGTCGCAGGATGCAGGCCGCGCTCCGCGCTTTCGCCGGCCCTTCTTCGCCGCGGCCGCCGTCGCCCTTGCGGCCGTCATCGGTACAGCCGTGTGGTGGCAGGCGCACCGCTATCCGCTTTTTTCGACCGACATCGGCGAGCGGCGCTCGATCACGCTCGCCGACGGCTCCACCGTCGATCTGAACGCGCGCTCGCGGCTGCGCGTGGAGTTCTCGAAGAGCGAGCGCCGCGTCGAGCTACTCGACGGCCAGGCGCTCTTCCAGGTCGCGAAGGACAAGGCGCGGCCCTTCATCGTGCATTCGGGCGATGCGACCGTGCGCGCCGTCGGCACACAGTTCGATGTCTATCGCAAGGACTCCGGTACCACGATCACTGTGCTCGAGGGGCGCGTCGCGGTCTACTCCAGCGCAGAGGTCGAGCCCAGGAGTTCTGCATCCGCGCCCGCCATACCGAGCGGCTCGCAGCAACACACCGCGGGTGTCTCTTCCGCCAGCTCTACTACGTCCAGCGCCGCAGGGGAGAGCGCTCACGTCCCCTTCAACGCCGAACTCGCTGATCCTTCGCGCGCCGGCGCGATCTTCCTCTCCGCCGGTGAGCAGGTGACGGTGACGCCGGATGGCGCCGGCACCGCGGTCCCGCAGCACGCGGACATCACCGCGGCGACCGCCTGGATGCAGCGAAAGCTCATCTTCGAGGGCTCGAAGCTCTCCGATGTGGTCGCCGAATTCAACCGGTACAACCGCCGGCAGTTGGTGATCGAGGATCCGAGATTGAAGGACTTCGAGATCAGCGGGGTGTATTCGAGCACGGACCCAGCATCACTGGTGCTTTTCATGAGGGACCAGGGGCTGAACGTCACGGAGGGCAGCGGCGCGATCCGGATTGGCAGCTCGACGGAACCGCGTCACGGAAACTAGAAAAGCAGCAGTGATGCCCATCCTCGGAGCCTCACGGATGAGGCGGAGACGGTGGTGGATGCAGAACTCGTGAGGCGAAACGCCGCACGGTGTTCTACGTCCGCCGTCTTTAGGTTCCCACAGCTTGTCTCGGAGCCCAACCAGACCTTTCTCGCACGCAATTTCTGTTGGCGGATCTTCCCCCCCGACTCAAAACTCCTGTCCGTCCCTGAAGGTGTTCCCGCCTCATGAGTTTTGAATCGTCCCGTCAGTTGCGAGCAAAAACACTCCTGGGAGTATGTCCACTTTTTGCTCCCGACCGCTCTTTAAGGTTCTGTGACACGCCGACGTTGCACTCGGCGCTACTACAAAACCTCTTGAGAGGTCGGGGAGTCTTCATGCGCGTCTGTGTTGCTCTAAGTTTGTCTTTGCTTTTGGTCGGCCTATGTAGCGCACAGACATCTCATGCAGCCATCCGCAAAGACTTGAACGTCCCGCCCGAAGATCTCTCCCCTGCTCTCCAGCAAGTCGCCACGACGTATGAGATCCAACTGCTCTATCCCACCCCGCTCACGAAAGACCTGAAGACTCACGGTGCCGTTGGAAGCCTCACCGCGGATGATGCCCTGACCAAAGTCCTCTCCGGCACCGGCCTCTCTTACAAATATCTCGATGCGAACACTGTGACGGTGTTCGCCACTGCCGCGCCCGCGGCCGCTGCCCAAGATCAGACCAACCAGACTCGCGACAAATCACAGGAGGCCGGGAAGAGTTCTTCCCACGACTTTCGCGTGGCTCAGGTGGATCAAGCACCTGCTGGGAATCAAGCCGTAGAGCAGAAGGAGGACAAGAAGAATAAAGAGGCATATCTCCAGGAAGTCGTAGTCACCGGCTCGCGCATTCCCACGGCGGCGGGCCAACTGACTGTACCCGTGCGCAGCTATACGCGCGAGGACATACAGAACAGTGGGCAGACCACCCTGGGTGACTTTTTGAACACGCTGCCCGACGTCTCAACGATTACCAATTCCGGAGTTCAGACGGGATTGGCAGGCACCCAGAGCGTGCAGCTTCACGGTCTGCCGCTCGGTACCACGCTAACTCTGCTTGATGGGCAGCGTATAGAAACCAGCACGCTTGGATTTTTCGACCTCAGCAACATCCCGATATCTGCGGTCGAGCGGATTGAGATATTACCGGTCGGAGCGTCGGCAGTGTACGGCTCCGACGCGTTGGCTGGGGCCGTGAATTTTATCCTGCGAAGGGATTTTGAGGGATTCGAAGTGAACGCCACTTTGGATCACGCCCCAGGCGTAAACAATCCAGGCGTCGATCTCGCTTGGGGTACGAACTGGGGGAATCGCGGTGCGGTGTCCCTGATCGCCAGCTATCAAGAATTCGGAGAATTGCTGGGAACGCAACGTGAGCCAACATCCTTAACCCAATTTCCGGTAAACCTTCCGCAATCGACCGAATTGGCTCTCGGCAGTGACACGTGCGATCCGGGAAACGTCTATTCAGTGGATGGCAGTAATCTCCCCGGGCTCTCCTCCCCCGAAGCAGGAATCCCTGCGGGTCTCTCGGGAAAGCCGACGATCGGACAGTTTGCGGCGACGGCCGGCAAGCTCAATGTCTGCAATGCCGGTCGATACAGCGACATTACACCGTGGTCGGCTCGCGAAGGTGTGCTGCTGATGGCGCATTACGAGTTCTCAGAGTACGCGGACTTGTTTACAGAGGTGCTCGCCTCCCATCGAGACGTCCGGAATCAGGTCCAGGCTCAACTGACGGCATACAGTTACTACAACGGCACGGTGCCCGCGAATAATCCGTATAACCCATTTGGCGAGGCCGTTAACGTTAGCTTTGTCTATCCGGGGGCGGGGGTGCAGGAGACTAACTCCGCATCCTTTACTCGACCGATGGTTGGGGTGCGAGGCTCCTTGTTCACGAACTGGCACTACGAGGCGACTACAACATTTTCTAGAGATCAACTTCACGACGTTAATTCCTTAACAGATTTCGGCGCCATTTCGACCGCACTCGCGTCATCCAATCCGGCCACGGCGTTAAATCCATTTACGAGCGGACCACCTGGGACCCCACAGCTACTCAGCTCTTTGATAGGTCCAAGTGCGGTTTCACGACTTGATGAACAGCTCGTGACTGGCCAAGGAATACTGCGCGGCCCGCTTCTGGAGCTGCCCGCAGGCCCGCTACAGACCGTGTTGGGAGGCGAGATCGACCAAGAACGAGAAAATACGTCGGTCACCTACGGCCCCGTCGGACTTGAGTCACTTCATTTGCATCGAAACAGCTACGCAACATTCGGTGAAGCTCGTATTCCATTGTTTGCGAGTGGCGCTCCTCCGCAACGCGACGAGCGGCTAAGCCTGACCCTCGCAGGTCGCTATGATCACTCGGACGATTTTGGCGGCAAAGCCACGGGACAGGGCGCGCTGCTATGGCGACCACTCGACTCATTCTCGGTGACAGGTGGTTATGGGACCTCATACGAGGCACCGCAATTGGATCAGATCTCAGGGCCACAGACAGCCATGGTCGGGCCCCTGTTCGTCACGGACCCTTTTCGTGGCAACGAGATAGAGGGCTACAACACGACAGCTGTTACGGGACCGAACTACAACCTGAAACCGGAGACGGGCGACACAGCCTCGCTGCGAATTGCTTACGCGACCGAGGCGCGCACAGGCCTGCGAGCTTCGCTGACGTGGTATGACCTTAAGATCTCAAACTACATCGGCCAGCCAAGTCCGCAGACCCTTGTCGACTACCCCAATCTTTTTCCAGGCGCAGTCGTCCGCGCACCTCCCACACCACAGGATCAGCAGCTAGGTTATTTGGGAGTCATCACACAGCTAAATCAAACGTACTATAACTTTGGCGACATTCATGTCGAGGGAGTTGATGCGGACATGAGTTACGCGTTCGACACTCGTCTCGGTGAGTTCACCCCTTCACTAGCCATTGCCAACATTTATAAATGGCAGGCAGCTCTGACGCCAAATGCCCCGATCATCGACGGCGTTAGCGAGGCGACCATTTACAGCGTGGGATGGTCGCCGCGTTGGAAAGGCACTGCGGCACTGGCTTGGAAACGTGGGCCACTCTCGGTGACTATCGATGGTCGATACATCGGACGGTATCTCGATTATCAGGAGACCATTCCTAACGATAGCGAAATCGGAAACACTTGGATTTTCGACGTGAGCGCTCGTGCCGAGTTCGGACAGGCAATTTCAGGAGCGGCCCCATGGCTTAGGAGCGCCTACGTAGCGATTGGCGCGGTAAACGTGTTCAACGAGATTCCGCCGTTCTCACTCAACTCCTCTTGGTACGACATCCAGGAGTACGACATCCGTGGGCGGTATTTGCATCTAAGTTTTGGTATGCGGTTATAGCTACGAGTCGACTCCCCGGCGGGGAGTCGCAGACACTGAGGCAGCAGTGACTCACACGGAGGTCGGTTCGACAAACGCACGCCGGATCCGCACGTGGTGCGGCGTGAGCCGTGTGCTATTTCTGGCGTTCACGCTACACGCCGCGGCAGAGGAGAGCGTTGATGTGCTGCGCGCGATTCCGAATGTGCCCGCGACTCGGAAACACTTAATGACGATTGAGGATCTGCTGCGGCTGCGCGACATCGACTCACTGAGCGTATCTGCAGATGGATCACACTTCGCCATTCTTGTGCGCCAGGGGATTCCTGAACGAAACACCTATCGCACCGGCTGGTTCGCCGGTGCGGCGGCCGGCGGTGACCTGGTTTTCATTGGGGACGGTGGGGATGCGAGGCTTCTAACGTTTTCCGATGGCACAACGCTCGGCGAACTTACAGGTGGACCAAGCCGGTGGTCGCCGGACGGCATATGGGTTGCCTACGCGCTGCAACGACAAGGGGAGGTCCAGCTCTGGCGTAGCAGACGCGATGGGCGCGTGGTGGAACAGTTGACACACAACGCCGCGGATGTGCGGGACTTTAGGTGGGGGAGGGGCGGCGAGGTCATTTACTTCACTGTGTCGCCACCTCGCGCTGAATTGGAGAGGAGTGAGCAACTGCAGAGCTGGCATGGATACTATTTCAACGATTTCGCTAGGTTTTCCGAGATTATCAACCCTGGATACCCCCCTCGAGCCGACCGACAAGATCTGCCGGTCTGGGTCGTTGATCTAAAGTCTCGCTCTGAACGCAATGCGACCAGTGAGGAATCGGAGTCGTTTGAGCGACTCCGTCGTGCGGATGCCTCTGGGGAGCCAGTGATCAATTCGAGTCACGAATTGGCTTGGCTTGCTCGCAGTAACGGTAATGCTGCGCGCGAGCCAACAACCTTCACCGTTACTACGTCAAGCTCAATCAATGCTAGTGAACGGCTCTCCTGCAAGATGGCCAAGTGCTCGGGCCCGTACGTCGAAGGACCCTGGTGGAGCGCCGACGGCGGGCGGGTCCTATTTTGGAATTTGGACACACACACAGGAATGGAATCGGCTCTCTACGCTTGGTCACCAAAGACCGGTAGCGTTTCAGCATTGGTTGATTCGTCAGAAGGTCTATTCAAAGAATGTACGAAGGCAACTAAGCGCCTGCTTTGCTTGCGGGAGACTGGTACTCAACCGGTTCACGTCGCTGCAATCGATACGCAATCCGGTGCCATTGAGGTCGTCGCGGACGTCAATCCGGAGATTAAGAACATTCGGTTCGGAAACGTCGAGAGATTCGAGTGGGACGTTCCGACGCCAACTCCCAAGCTCTTCCCAAAGCGGTGCTTTGGATACGTTCTTTACCCGCCCAACTTCGACGCAGCTCGTAAGTATCCGGTCTTTATTGCTCCGTACAGCGCCAGTGGATTCCACCGCGGGGACGTTGGGGACGAGCAGCCCCTATTCGCGTACGCGGCGAACGGAATAGTAGTTCTGCATACCTCTTTCCCGTTTGCGACCTCAAAGGACCTTGCAGGCGCTGCTCTAGAGCGGGCTCTGTTTTCGTCCGAGCTCGGGTTTCCATACCTCACCACGATGATGAAGTCGACCTTACGTGCACTTGATTTGCTGGTAGCACGTGGGTTCGTCGATGACGCACGTGTGGGCATCGGCGGTGTTAGTCAAGGGTCCGGCAATTCGCTTTATATGCTTACGAAGGAACATCGAATTGCAGCGGCATCTGTTGGTGGCGGCTATATCGGGCCGTGGCTCTACTATTCAACGACTCCACGTGGTCGGGCTGAAACCCAGGACTGGTATCCGGCACCCGTTGGCGCCGGCCTCTCCTGGTGGAATCCAATCGACATCGCCCAGCATGTAGATAGCATTCGCGCGCCTATTTTGTTCAATATCTCCGCGCTGGAGATCGAACAGAACACGTCATTGCTCCGCAGTTTGGAAGATGCAGCCGAGCCTTTCGACGCGTATGTGTTTCCGGGTGAATACCACGAAAAATGGCAGCCAGCTCATCGTCAGGCGATCTATCAGCGCAACTTAGATTGGTTTCGGTTCTGGCTGCAGGAGTACGAGGATCCCGATCCGGGCAAGGCCGAGCAGTACCAACGATGGCGCGAGCTTCGGAAGCTGCGCGATGCGCAGGATACAAAGCGGGCCGAAGGGGGCACGGAGAGCCTAAAGGGCCACGGCTGAACACCGGCGCGGGGTACTAAAGGCATGAGTCACGCGCGGGCGTTCCGGAGCGATTCGATCTGCCGCGGAGAAGGAGAGCAAAGTTCGGGCCCCGCTCGTTCGGTTCGGACGGGCAGGAATCTCAGTAGAGGATGATAATGTAAGAGGAGAGATGAGATGAAAACTCAATTGATCAAGTATGGGCGGAAGTGGTCGCTATACAGCGGCTTGTTCACTGTAATCGCTTACGCCGCGTTGACACTGAATAGTCCACCGGCTTATGCAGACGCGTGTACAGAGCAGGAGTGTGTCAGTACTTGCATTGACGATTGCGGCAACTATGGGGGTTGGAACGGAACTCTCACGTGCAATGGCTACCGCATCGGGGACGTCGAATGCGGGTGTAGGGACGGAACACAGATTTTCGTCTGCTCCTAAATAGCAAACCGCTAGAGGTGGGAGCTCGATGATTTGCAGCCGGCACGCCTGAAGACTTTGCGTGCTGGCTGCGATTTTCTCGCGAACCCGTATTTGAAACAGCGCGAAAATGAAGCTGGATACCATCCTTACAACGACCCTGGTCATTTGCGCAGTGATCACTACCGGCGTCGTCGTCAAAAGGGAATTTTTCCCCTCGGCGCAGGCTGGGCGGGCGGCGGCGAAGCAGAAGCCGGCGTTGATTCCTCATTGGCAGGACTATCTGGGCAAGGGCGTTCACATGGGACCGCAGGGCGCGAAGGCGCAACTCATTGAATTTGCGGATTTCGAGTGCCCCTTCTGCGGGAGCTTCCACAAGACACTCAAAGCCATACGAGACCGCTACCCCGATCAGGTATCACTCGAGTACGTGCACTTTCCGATTCCAGGACATCGATTCGCACTCCCTGCGGCACGGGTGGCCGAGTGTGCGAATGATCAGGGGCGTTTCGAGCCGATGTATGACCAGCTCTTCGAGGGGCAGGATCAGTTCGGGTTGAAGCCATGGGATGACTATGCGACCGCTGCGGGCGTGCCCGATACGGCGGCGTTCGACGCTTGCATCAAGAAGACCGATCCCATTCCGCGCGTGGAGGAGGGCAAGGCACTCGGGGCCAAGCTCGACGTCCGGGGTACGCCTACTGTGATCATCAATGGCTGGAGGTTGGGGCACCCACCCAGCGAAGCAGAGCTCGATCAGATGGTGCAACGGGTGCTCGCGGGCAAGAGCCCGGTCGATGGGAAGTCATGACGTTTGATGCGCATCGGGCTAGCTGGCCTGGCATGTACGGCGACGCTGCTCTCTCGCGTGGCACCTGTGCTCGCGGAGGATTCGGTGCCGGCAGCGGCGGTTCCCGAGGTCACGGTGACGGCACCACGGGGGCTGACCGTCGGTGGCATCGCGCCGCTTCTTGAGTTGTCGCCGTCGGAACTGGAGTCCTATGGGGCGGATACTCTAAGCGATTTGGTGGATGCGCTTAAATTCCTGACTCGCAGCAGCCGCAGCGACGGAGCACCCGTCGTGCTCATCAACGGGCACCTGGCGGGTCTGGTGGAATTCGCGAACCTCCCCAGTGACGCCGTCGAGCGCGTCGAATTGCTGCCGGAGACGGTCGCCCTGCAATACGGCTTTTCGGAGAACCAGCGCGTCCTCAACATCGTGCTGCGCGAGCACTACCGCGCCGTACCGACGCGGGTGTCGGAAAGCGGCGCGACCGAAGGCGGGGATCGCACCACCCAAGTCGACGCGTCCCTCATACGCTTAAGTAGCGAGGCGCGCGTCACGATGCTCGGGAGCTTCCAGAACAACGCCAAGCTTCTCGAAAGCGATCGAGGTATCGATCAGCCCGACAGCATGGATCGCACCCTGCAACCTGACAAAAGCGAAGGCAAGATCGCTGCGACGGTGAGCGGCGCAATTGCCGGCGTGAGTTCATCGCTGGAAGGCTCTTTCGATCGTGTCAGCACTCAGGGGTTGCAGGGGGCCATAGATGTCGCGGATGTGTCGACGCCGCTTCAGCAATCAGCCAATTCGAACACCTCTCGCGTGGCGCTCCAGCTTACCGGGCGAGTGGGGCGATTCGTCTGGGGCGCTTTGGGGTCCTACAGTCGCCTCACGAGCAACTCCTCCTGCGCGATCGGGCTCGACGCTGTCGGGGGCCTGGCTATCGATCGCACGAACTCGGCGCTCGATACGGGAAATCTGCAGCTGTCATTGAGCGGCCGCATCGCGAGCCTACCCGCCGGCTCGGTCGTCGCCAACATCAAGGCTGGATTCGGCTATCAGGGCTTCTTGAGCGAGGATGAATATTCCGGCGCGCCTCTCGCCCGGAGCAATCTTGTGCGCGCCGATCGTAGTGCGAGCTTCAATACGAGCCTGCCAATCACCAGCCGGGACAACCACGTGGGGACTGGCGCAGGAGACCTGTCGGCCACCGTCAACTTGTCGCTCGACAATGTCTCCGACTTCGGCGCGCTCCTGAGCCAAAGCTACGGCCTCGATTGGACTCCCATCAACAAAGTGCACTTGAATGCCATTTTTACCGACCACGAGACGCCGCCGACGGTCCAACAGGTACTCGCGCCTGAAACCTTTACTCCCAACGTCGAGATGTTCGACTTCGTCACCGGACAAACCGTGTATGTAACCTCGATCAGCGGAGGCGCGCCCAATCTTCACGTGACCGATGATCGGGTGGCGAGCTTCGGCGTGTCCTTGGGACCCTTTTTCGGCAAGACGACCTTTTCGGCACACTACGAGCAGCATCGAATCCGCGCCGCTGTTGGCACACTGCCGCCACTCACGGCCGACGTCGAGCTGGCCTTTCCCGAGCGCTTCGTGCGTGACGCCGACGGCACCCTCATCGAGGTTGATAATCGTTCGGTCAATTTGCAGCGTCAGGATATGAATGACTTGAAATGGGGATTCAACGCCTGGCTTCCCTTCGGGTCACAACCCAAGGGCGGCACGCAGAATCGCTTTGAATTCTCCGCCTTCGACACCTGGTACCTGAAGGACGACATTCTGATTCGCGATGGCATCCCCATTTTAAATCTCTTGAACGGCGCGCCGTCGAATGGCGCCGGCGGACAACCGCGGCATCAAATCGATTGGAACGCGCTGGTCTACAAGGATGGCCTAGGTGCCGGGTTCAACGGCACTTGGCACAGTGCGACTTCGGTTGCCGGCGGCGACGCATTAGCGCCCCAATCCCTAAGCTTTTCCGCACTCGGCATCGCCAACTTACGGCTATTCGCCGATCTCGGGCGCCTCCCAGCGACGCACGATCAGCCGTGGGCGCACGGCCTGCGCGTCGCCTTCCAGGTCCTCAATCTCTTCGACCGCCGCCAATCCGTTCAGGATTCGGCAGGGCCCACGCCGCTCGCCTTCGCTCCGGGGTATCTCGATCCTGCTGGCCGAACCGTCTGGTTCACCGTCCGAAAGGCATTCCAGTAGCGCTGAGAATCCTAAATTCCGGTCGCCAAGCCGAACTTCCGTTGTCCGCCAATCGCTCACGGCCAAGGTCGACGTGGTACTCGTCACGCTTCTTTAACCCATGGGGAGACGCTAGCGCCGCGGCCAATATCGAACGCGTCCGCGATGACCGCCTCGGACGTCGGCCACCGGCCGGCCCCGCGACCACGGATGGTGATGAGCTCGCCATTGGCGAGCGTGAGGCCCAGCGCATTCCACTCTCCCGCGAGATCAAAGAACGCCGAGCCGGCGTCGACGCGCTCGAAGTTCACGGAAACGATCACTCGCTCGTTTCGGCGCTCTGCGCGAGCGACCTGACGCAGGCGCTCGCTCGTCAGGGCGGCAGTGCGGCCGGAGGCCGCGACGGCTTCATCGAGCGCATGAAGGACGAGCGGCAGCTCCACGTTGAAGGCTACGCGTGCCAGGATCTGCAATTTCCGCGCCGCATCGCGCCCCAACAGATCCTCGGTCGGATCGCTCTCCGCAAATCCCAATCGCTGAGCTTCTGCGATCGCTTCCGTGAGCGTCGCGCCCCGCGCGCAAGCATCGAGCACGAAGTTGCACGTACCGTTGAGAACGGCGGCGATTGATTGGATATTCCCAGCGTGCTGTCGACAGTGCTCGAGCATCGGTGCGCTTCCGCCGATGGCCCCCGAGTAGAGGAACTCCGCCCCCGAGTCGCGGGCGAGCGCCGCGAGCTCCACACCGTCCTCGGCGATCACGGCTTTGTTGGCTGTCACGACATCGATGCCTTCGGACAGGTAGTACTGCAGGAGTTCGAACGAGGGCGACAGTCCCGGCAGCGCATCGATGACGAGCTCGGGCTTCAGGCACCGCAGCATCTCGAGACGCGAGTGAAGGAGCTCGAGCGGGATGCCCGGCACGTGGTGCTTCGCGCGATCGCGCACCAAGATCCCGAGCACGCGGAACCGGTCGCCATTGGCGATCAGGCGCTGGTACACGCCGGACCCGACTGTTCCGAGTCCTAATAAAACCACGGCCAGCTGTCGCTGCGCGACCGACCGAACCGATGCATCACGAACGGCAGGCGCCGGTTCCGCGACCCGCCTCGGTTCATTCGAAATCAGCGATTGGGTCGAAGACGAAAGGGCGGCCACTTCGCACGTCGCGTTGTGTCGCTTCAGGTGCGCGACAGCCTTCGGCTGGATGAGCTGGCTCGCTACCTCGAGCGCGCACGCATACGAGAGCTGCGCCAACCGCCGTGGCTGCGCACCTGGCTCGGCGGGGTCAGATTCGTAAACGCCGTCGACATCCTTCAAGAGCCGACAGCGGCCGCGAAGCGCGACGGCGAGAAATGCCGCCGTGAGATCCGACCCGCCGCGCCCGAGGCAATGCGTGCGCCCGGCCGCGTCCGTGCCGAAAAATCCCGGGACCACGAGAACGGGTGTCGCCTGCAACAATTCCAGGATGCGAGCCACGTCGAGTGCTGTTGGCTCTGCGTCGAGCGGAGAGCCCGATACCTCGAAGCCGATCTCGCGCGGACTCACGACCCGTGCGGGGATGCCCGCACGGTCGAGTGCAATGCCTAAGAGTGCCGCGCTCGCGCGCTCGCCGGTCGCGAGCAGCTCGGCGGCCGCAAACTCCTCTGGAACCTCGGTGAGCGTCCGCGATTCCTGTATCAAACGCTCCGTGGTGTTGCCGATCGCGGAGACGACAGCGATGACGCGATGTCCGCCGCGGTACCAGCGGTAGATCTCATGGGCTAGATTCGGCAGGTCGTGTGGGGAGCGCAGGACCGAGCTGCCAAACTTCAGAACGATCACTTCTTCTTGCACAGCCAATCCCTCATGGCCCGGCGGCGAGGGAGTAGGGCGAGGGGACCTGCAGGCATAAAAAAACCCGCAAGGCCCAAGCCGTGCAGGTCACCCGCATCCGCTTTAGCCAGAATTTATGTATGCGCCCTGCAATCGGAGCAACTCGGCGCGTGGAGGGATTGTCGGCGAATTCCCTCGCCGATGCATTAGGAAAATTTTGCACAAAGACATATCCACTTTTGGAAGCCAAACGCTCTTATTCCTTGTACGCATCGCACGCCCAGCCCGATATAGGCTTGGTGTCAGCCGCGCTTCCCTTGAGGGGGAGGGCGGATGCCTTGGCGACATATCGATGACCACCCTAAACCGACCGCTGACGCTCGACGACTACCGCGCGCAGGTCGTGATGCAGCTCCAGGCATGCGCTGAACCCATTCGAGCCACCGAACTGCTGTCAGATGTCGAAGCGATGCTCGCCGCCACACACACGAGCCCGTCGCTGCAAAGGATCTTCTGGAGGGACATCTCGCAAGACCTGGATCTCTTGACCCAGCGGGCGACGCTGCTCGACCCTGCGGCTGCCGCGACGTTACGCGCCGTTATCACCACTGCCCGCGGGGTTACGCTGCGCGCGCTCCGGGTCCTTCAGGATGTCGACTAGCGGCGCGAGGAGGGATCACCAATGGCGCAAGGGATCAAGACCGGACCCGCCGCTGAGGATGCTCGCGTGGCGAAGTTGCAAGAGTTACAGGCGGCAGCACTGGATCCCTTGATCGACCTCATCCTTGAGCATTTCGTCCAAAGCTTGCCCGAGGACGCCGCCGCGATCGTGCTCCCGTGGCTGGAAACCGCCGAAGGGCGAGCGGCTTTCCGAGCCAAATGGCCCATCATCGTTGACGGTTACTTCGATGCACTTCGCTCCGTTCAGGGCGACTGACCCCCGTTTGGCGCGGATGGTCCAATCGATGGGCTGGTCATCTCGGAGCGCGGCCGCGCCACATGGCCCGCATACCTGCACGCCGGAAACCTGCGGATTCGGCAAGTTAGCGCACCGCCCGCTGCAAAAGTCGTGAGGTGTCGCCAGGGCAGAATTCGCGGGCCCGTCGCCTTCTGGCCATGCAGAATTCGTGGGGTGGTCTAGAACCCATCTCACAATTTGGGTTCTAGTCCTCGGGGCAGATCCCGCCGTACACGCATGGGTCTCAGCAGCGCCGGGCCGGTTTCGCTGAATTCTCCGCTTATCCAGCCCCCGCACGCGGGCGCATGCGTGCTTTGATGCTTGCCTCAGAACTACAAGCACCAGGGGGCACCATGGACACGTGGGATCGCGGGCGGAGCGCACTCGTCGTGGGCGCGGGTCTCGCACTCTGGCTGCTGCCCGAGTTGGCGTTCGCTCAGGCCTCCCCGTTCCTGACCGGCGCGAATGCGCTGCAAACCAACATCCTCGCCTGGCTGACCCCCATCGCCATCATCCTCGTCATGGTCCTGGGCGGCATGGCCATGGCCAATCGAATTTCGTGGGGGTGGTGTATTGGGGCGATCATTGGGATCGCGATAGCCTTCGGCGCCCCGCAGATCGTCACCTGGGTTCGGGGCATGTTCGGAGTGTGAGGCCATGAGCAATCGCAACGCCGGGCTCACCGCGGATGTCCTCTTTGTCGCGGTCACGCGCCCGCCGATGCGCTGGGGAGTCACCTTCTCCGCGCTGCTCTTCAACCTGGTTTTCACGATGGAGGTCTTTCTCCTCACGAAGAACCTCCTCACTTTTCTCATCGCGATTCCGATTCATGGCGTCTGCGTGCTCCTCTGTGCGCGCGATGCCCGTTTCTTTGACCTGGTCCTGCTCTGGGGCCGTACCCGGATGCCGGCCTACTTTGCGAACTTGCGCCTCTGGAAGGCAAGTACCTACAGCCCGCTCGCGCTCGATCTCCCGCGACGCAACGGCCGGCGCCGGGCGCAGCCTCAAGTCGAGGTTCTCTCGCGCAGGGCCGAGTTATGAACCGCGCGGCGGCCGTTCGCCGCGAACTTCCCGCCGCACGCCACATCCCGTACGCGGCCCACGTCGCCCCCGAGGTGATCGTGACCTCAGCGGGGGATTACCTGCAGACCTTTCGGTTGAGCGGCGCGAGCTTCGAGAGCACGGATGATGAGACGCTCAACAACTGGCATGAACGGCTGAACGTCACCTGGCGCAACATCGCGACCCCGAACGTCGCGCTCTGGACGCATCTCATCCGCCGGCGCGATGCGCCTGCCCTCCAGGAGGTTCGCGGAGGCTCCTTCGCGGATCGGCTGGCCAGACGCTACCAGGCGCGGCTCGCGACCGAGACGCTGATGGTGAACGAGCTCTACCTCACGGTGCTCTTTCGGCCGATCACGGGTGCCGCACCCTCCCTGGTGTCTCGACTCCTGAACCGGCGGGCCTCGATGAATGTGCGCCTCGAGCGCGCGAATGCGCTGGAGGCGTGCGCGAAGCTGCGCCAGACGGTCTCCGCCTCGCTCGCGCGCTACGAGCCCGAGCTCTTGAGCGTCTATGCGCACGGTCCGCGACAGTGCTCCTCGCTCCTTGAGTTCTTGAGTCTGCTTCTGAACGGCGAGTGGCAACGCTGTCCCCTGCCTCGCGCCCCGCTCGCAGACGTGCTCGCGACCAGTCGCGTGCTCTTCGGTAGCGAGACGCTCGAATACCGCACGCCCACCCGCACTCGATTCGGGGCGATGCTCGGTATCAAGGAGTACCCGACCCCCACCGTCGTCGGCATGTACGACGCGCTCCTGTCCGCCCCCTTCGCGTTCGTGCTCGCGCAGTCCTTCACGTTCCTGAACAAGGCAACCGGGCAGGGGCTCCTACAGCGCCAGCACGTGCGCATGGCCAATGCCGGCGACTTCGCCGTCTCCCAGGCGCAGGAGCTCATCGATGCGCTCGATGCCCTGACCAGCAACGAGTTCGTGATGGGCGATCACCACTTGACGCTCCAGGTGGTGACCGATGTGCCGCCGGGCCCCGAGGGGCTCGACCGCCTGACCCCCTTGAACGACCAGGTCGCACTCGCCCGGGCGTTGCTCGCGGATACCGGCATGACGGTGGCACGCGAGGACCTGGCGCTCGAGGCTGCCTTCTGGGCGCAGCTACCCGGGAATTTCGCTTACCGGCCGAGGAAGGCCCCGATCACCTCGCGCAACTTCGCGGCCATGGTGAGCTTTCACAACTACCCCTGCGGCCGTGCCTCGGGCAATCATTGGGGCGATGCGCTCGCGCTTCTCATGACGAGTTCGCGCTCGCCCTACTACTTCTCGCTCCACGCGACCGATCCCAAGGACCCCGACGGCGGCAGTCGCAAGGACACCGGCCACACGTTTGTGTGCGGCCCCACGGGCTCTGGCAAGACCGTCTTCGTCGGCTTCATGCTCGCGATGCTCGCGCGCCAGGGCGTCACGCAGGTGGTTTTCGACAAGGATCGCGGGCTCGAGATTCTGGTGCGCGCGCTCGGTGGCACGTACCTCCCCTTGAAGAATGGCGCGGCGACCGGCTTCAACCCGCTGCAATTGCCACCGTCGCCGGCGAACGTCGAGTTCTTGAAGTTGTGGCTGCGCAGCCTCGTCCGGGGCAGCGCGCCGCTCTCGGTACGCGAGGAGGCCGATCTCGATCATGCCCTGCGTGGGACGCTCGCGCTCGAGCTGACGGCGCGGCGGCTGTCACGGCTCGTCGAGTTCACCGATGCGACGCGGTCGGATGGTGTCCACGCGCGCCTCTCGCGCTGGTGCGAAAGCGCTGCGGGCGACTACGCCTGGGCGTTCGACAACCCAAAGGACACCCTCACCTCGAGCCTTGAGGGATCGATGCTCTTCGGCGCCGATGTCACCGAGTTCCTCGATAACGAGACCACGCGCGCCCCGGTGACGCTCTATCTCTTTCACGTCATCCGCTCGCTCCTCGACGGCCGGCGCCTGGTCTGCTGGGCGGATGAGTTCTCGCGCCTCCTGGCGGATCCCGCGTTCGAGCAGTTTGCGAAGGATGGCCTCAAGGTCTGGCGCAAGTTGAATGGGGTGCTCTGCGCGGCGACCCAGAGCCCGAGCGATGCGCTTTCGAGCCGCATCGCCCGCACGATCATCGAGCAAACCCCGACCAAGATCCTCTTTCCGAACTCGGACGCGAATGCGCAAGAGTACATCGAGGGCTTCGGCCTCTCGGAGCGGGAATTCAAGCTCATCAAGGAGCAGCTCGAGCCCGGCTCGCGGATGTTCCTGGTCAAGCAGGGCCACTACTCGGTCGTCTGTCAGCTCGATTTGAAGGGCTTCTCGACCGAGCTCGCCGTCATCTCCGGCCGCGCGAGCTCCATCGAGCAGCTCTACTCGATCATCGATGAGACGGGCCCAGGGCCAGAGCAGTGGCTGCCGGTGTTCGAGCAGCGGGTGGCGTAAGGCGACAAATTTACAGAGGGGAACGGACATGAAAAATACTTCGGCACTGGTTTTGGTCGCACTCATCTCGCTCCTGGGGTTGGCGCGACCCGCCCAGGCCCAGTGGGCGGTGGTTGACGTAGGTGCGATCGCACAGCTCATCAAGGAGGTCTCCCAGATGGAGCAGGCGCTCCAGACCGCACAGAACCAGTTGAGCCAGGCGCAGCAGACCTACAGCTCGATGACGGGCCCGCGCGGCATGCAATTCCTGCTCTCGGGCATCAATCGCAACTATCTGCCGTCGACCTGGTCGGCCCTGCCCGCGGGCCTCGGCGCGCCGCTTCAAACCCAGATCGCTTCGAACGCAGTGCTGACCCCCGCCCAGGTCTCGACCCTCTCGCCGGCCGAGCAGCAGCTCCTTATGGGAGCGCGAACCAATGCGGCGCTCCTTCAAGTCGCGACCCAGCAGGCCTATTCGACGACGAGCAGTCGCTTCGCCTCGGTCCAGCAGTTGATCGGGGCGATCGGATCCGCCACCGACCAAAAGGGGATCCTCGAGCTTCAGGCCCGCATCGCGGCCGAGCAGGGGATGCTCCAGAACGACAATACCAAGTTGAACGTGCTCTACCAGGCCGCGCAAGCGCAGGAGCTCGCGCGCCGGCAGACCGCGCGCGAACAAGCGGTGGCCGGCGTCGGAAATCTGCGGACCTTGCCGGCGCTGCAGCTGCAGTAGGGGCATCCGTCCATGAGGTTTCGGCCCGGTGCACGGTCCCGGCGGTTTTGTTTAGGGATCATTGTCACGTTCTTAAGCGCCGCCGGCTGTGCACCGGCGCCGGATCGGGCCCTGCACACCGTCGAGGATTACAAGAGCGATGCGACGCTTCGGCAAGGGATGCTCAAGCGCTGCGCCAATGATCCCGGGACGCTCGAGCCCTCGCCCGACTGCGTGAATGTGCGCGAGGCCGAGAAGAGCCTGGACGTCGGGAACCTGCGCACCCTGCCGCCGCTTCAGCTGCCGGATCAAAAGAAGTAGGGCAAGTCGATGGGATTCTTCGCGACCTTCAGCGCCTGGCTCAACGGCATCCTGGCCAACTACATCGCGACCAACACCGCCAAGATCGCGGCCCTCTTGGCGCCTGCGGTGGCGACACTAGCCACCGTCTACATCATGGTCTGGGGGTATCTCCACCTCATGGGTCGGATCGAGGAACCCTTCGTCACAGGCTTGAAGCGCATCATTGTCTTAGTCGTCGTGCTGGGCGGTGCGCTCGATCTCTGGCTCTACAACCAAGTGATCGTGGACACCTTCTTCAACGCGCCGGGGCAGCTTGCCGCCGGCGTCTTGGGAGCCTTCGACCCGATCGCCATCTTCGATCAGATCATCTTCTCGGGCGGCGATGCCGCAAGCCTCCTGCTGCAGAAGGGCGGCATCCTGAACGGGGATTTCTCCTACTACATCGCCGGCTACGCGATCTACCTGATCGTGGGGCTGACCGCGGTCTATGCGATGTTCCTGCTGGCGCTCTCCAAGGTCGCGCTCTCGATCCTGCTCGCCCTGGGTCCGCTCTTCATCGCGCTCCTCTTCTTTGACACCACCAAGCGCTTCTTCGAAGCCTGGATCGCGCAGCTCGCGAACTATGCCTTCATCACGATCCTGACAGTCCTGGTCGCGGCGCTGATGCTGAACGTCGTGACCGCCGCCGCCCAGCAGGCGGCTGCCGCGGGAGGGGGCATCTCGATCGCCGATGCGGTGCGCGTGTGCATGGCTGCGGGGCTGACGCTTCTCATCATGCGTCAGGTCATGCCGATGGCGGCGGGCTTGGCGAGCGGCCTCGCGCTCTCCTCCTTCGGAGTCGTGACTGCGGCGCTCGCCTGGGGCTTGGGCCGCACGACGCGCACCTCGGGCCAGTTCATGCGCGGTCTCGTCGACTCCGAGACCACGCGCTGGGATCCGCTCTCGAGGAAGGCCGGCTACTACCTCAAGCACGGGACCGCGAGCGGCATCACGAGCCTCGCCAAGGTCGCGCGGCCCAACACGATCCGCCGGGCGTGAGGAGAGCATCATGAAACTACTCGTCCTGGTGATCCTCCTTCTCGGTTTGAGCGCCTGCGCGCACCACGCCCCCAAGGTCGATTGTGAGAGGCATCTCGTCCCCATCAATCCGCCGAATCCCGTTAAGACCACCCGTGAGGCGCCGGCGAATCCATGAAGTCTGACGCAGCCCTTGAAACCTACTTCGCCGAGGCGGCCTCCTGGGACGCCGACCGGGTGGCGATGCAGCGCCGAAGTGCGCGCATCGCCTGGTGGGTCGCCGGCGCCGGCTGGACCTGCGCGTTGATGGTCGCGATCGCGCTCCTGGCTCTCATGCCCCTGAAGCGAGTGGAGCCGTTCGTGATCCGAGTCGACAACACCACGGGGCTCGTCGATGTCGTTCCCGTCTATGCCGGACGCGAGCCGATGCCCGAGGCCGTCACGCGCTACTTCTTGGATCACTACGTGACCGTGTGCGAGCGCTTCAATTTCTCGACCGCGGAGAGCGACTACGCCGAGTGCGGCGCCTTTCACAGCGCACAGCGCAACCAGGCCTGGTACGCGCAGTGGAACAAGACCAACCCACAATCTCCTTTGAACCTCTACAAGGATGGGACCACGATCCGCGCGCAAGTGACCTCCGTCAGCTTCTTCACGCGCGCCGATGGCGTCACGGACCTGGCGCAAGTGCGCTACGTCAAGGGCCAGCGCCAGGCGGGAAGCAGCGAGGAGGCGCGCACGTACTGGATCGCGAGCATCCGCTACACCTACGCCGCGCCCTCGACCGATCCGCAGGTGCGGCGCTGGAACCCCCTGGGATTCAAGATCGTGGAATTTCGACCGGAGCCCGAGGCCGCGGAGCCACCGCCGGCCGCGATACCGCCGAAAGCCGCGGGGAGTACCTCGTGAACGCCCGGTGCGTGCTCCTTCTTGCCGGGCTCTTGTGTGGCGGCGTAGCCGCCGAGACGCTGCCGCAGAGCGGGACGGTCGACCCGCGCATCCGCACGGCCGTCTACAGCCCCGACCAGGTGTATCGGCTCTACGGCTACGTCGGCTTTCATATCGATCTCGAGTTCGAGGCGGATGAGACCTTCGCCTCCTTGAGCGGCGGGGATTTGGAGGGCCTCACCTATAGCGCGCACGCTAACGTCTTGACCTTGAAACCCAAGGTCCCCTACACCGAGATGAATCTCGCGGTGACGACGAACAAGCGCCGCTATTACTTCGAGTACTCGGCTTCCGCCCACCGCCCCAATCCCGACCTCGCCCCCGTCATGTACGCGGTGCGCTTCACCTATCCGCCCGCGAAGCCCTCGGGCGACGGGCTGACGGACGAGGAGCGATTGCAGCTCGAGCTCGCGAAGGGGCGGCAGAACCGCCCGCGCAATACCGACTATTGGTTCTGTGGCAATCCCGCCGTGCGACCCGTAGCGGCATCGGATGACGGCGTGCAGACGCGCCTGACCTTTGCGGCGCGCGAGGAGCTCCCGGCGCTTTTCGTGCGCAATGACGACAACACCGAGTCGCTCCTGAACTTCAGCATCGACCAGGGCGACGTGCTGATCCATCGCGTGGCTCCGCGCTTCATCGTGCGTCGCGGACGCTTGACGGGCTGCATCGTTAACAAGGGATTCTCAGGGAGCGGAGACCGGCTGCCCTCGGGCACCGTTGCGCCCGACGTTAAGCGCGAATCCAAGGAAGTGCACCCGTGAATGCGCGTGCGCCGGAAGGGGCACCGCCCGAGCCCGATACCGTCCTCGGCGAGCGCGGCATCGCCTCGGTCAATGCCGCGCGCTCGCTCCAGGCCCGCATCAGCAACATCCTTGCGATGGGACTTATGACGACGCTCGGGGTGGGGTTCCTGGGGTGGTATTACGTCCACACGTTCGCGCATCAAGGCGAGGTCAAGCGCGCGGCGCAGGCCGCCTCGCGCAACCAGGCGCAAGGCGAGATGCCCTTGCCCTCATTGGGCAAGGTCGACCCTGCGGTCCCCTTGGTTGCCCAAGCGATCGGGCCGGCACCCGCACTGCCGACGGAGGCCCTGGTGTCGGCCGCGACGGCTAGCCCAGGCGCGGGCGGGCCGAGCAGCGCACCCGGACAGCCGCCGGAGAAACCGGCGTGGCAGGTGGCGATGGAGCGGCGGCTCGGAGGTCCGGTCTCGGAAGGTCCGCAGGTTGAGAAATCCGGCTCGAGCTCACCGCCCACGGCTCCGGATGGGGCGGGCGCTGCCGATGCCGCGCCGACCGCCGCGGACTCGGCGCTCGCGACGCTGCTCAAGCCGAGTTCAACGCCGGCCGTGCGCGCACGCGAGCTGCCGGCGCAACGGCTCCTGTTACCGAAGGGCGCCTTCATCGATTGCACGCTTGAGACTGCGATCGACTCTAGCCTGCCGGGCATGACCACCTGCATCACGGCGACCGACACGTTCGGCGTGGATGGCAGCACCGTCCTGATCGAGCGCGGCAGCAAGCTGGTCGGGGAGACCCGGGGCGAGGTCGCGCAGGGCCAAGCCCGCATCTTCGTGCTCTGGAGCGAGGCACGCACGCCCACCGGGGTGATCGTTCCGCTCGCCTCGCCCGGGACCGATGAGCTCGGCCGCTCGGGTCTCTCGGGCGATGTGAATCGGCACTTCTTCCAGCGCTTCGGCGCGGCGCTCCTGATCTCGGTCATCGATGGTGCGGTGCAGGCGGGGATTCAGTCGAGCGCCGGCAACAGCGGCACGGTCATCGTCAATCCCACCGCCTCGCAAGGAGTCATGGAGGAGGTGTTGAAGGGCACGGTCAACATCCCACCCACGATCACCAAGAACCAGGGCGATCGCATCCAGGTCTTCGTCGCACGGGACTTGGACTTCAGGTCCGTCTATGAGCTCAAGACCCGAACGCCCTGAGAGCGAGCCTTGCGCCTCCGCGCTCGAGCTCAACCTGCGCGCGCTCCGTCCGCTCCTGGCGCGCTCGGACGTGACCGAGCTTTGCATCAATCAGCCCGGCATCGCGTATCTTGAGACCCGCGAAGGCTGGCAGCGCGAGACGATCCCGTTTGCCGACTTCGACTGGTGCAAGAGGCTCGCGAAGCTCGTCGCGAACTCAACCCGCCAACGGGTGGACGAAGAATCCCCGCTTCTCTCAGCCTCGCTCCCTTCCGGCGAGCGCATCCAGATCGTGTTGCCGCCGGCGACTTCCACCGGGTGCGTGGCGATCAGCATCCGCCGGCCCTCGGATCAGGTCTGGTCGATCGATGAGCTTTCTGAGAGCGGGATCTTTCGTGCGACGCGCCGCGCGAGCGAGGCCCTGGATGAGACCGAGACGGAGCTCCTGAAGCTCTTGGAAGCCGAGCAGTACGAGGCGTTCATGCGTCGCGCAGTGATCGCGCGCAAGAACATCCTGGTCTCAGGTCCCACCGGTTCCGGCAAGACCACGTGGACGAAGGCCCTGATTCGCGAGATCCCGGGCGATGAGCGCCTGATCACCATCGAGGATGCGCAGGAGCTGATCCTCGACCGCCATCCCAATCATGTGCGGCTCTTCTACTCGAAGGACGACCAGGGCTTGGCGCGCGTGACGCCGAAGCAGCTCCTCGAGTCGTGCCTTCGGATGAAGCCCGATCGGATCCTGCTCGCGGAGCTGCGTGCGGAGGAGGCCTTCGACTATTTGCGCAATGTGAACTCCGGGCACCCGGGCTCGATCACGAGCGTGCACGCGGCGAGCGCCGAGCTCGCCTTCGAGCAGCTGGTGCTCTTGGTTAAGCAGAGTCGCGGCGGCCAGGAGCTGCCGCGCGCCGACATCAAGCAACTGCTCTACCTCTTGGTCGATGTCGTGATCCAGTTCGGCATCGAGCGCCACCGGCGCTTCATCAAGGAGATCTACTATGACCCCGGCCGAAAGCGTCGTAGTCTCGCCGCCGTCGCTTAAAACCCATCCGGCGCCCACGTGGCTCAAGTTCTTAGGGCTCGCCGTGCTCGGCTGTGTCGTCTCGCAATATCTTGCGGGCTTCTTCTTCCTGGCCTCTCTCCATTTGAGTCCCCGCACCGCGAGTCCGCTCACCATCGCCCGTTACGGCTACTACTACGGGAGCGACGAGCACGTGCGCTCGCGCCTGTGGGCCTGCTCGCTCGGCGGTCTCGCCGTCATCGCAATCATCCCGCTGGTGCTCTTGCTCCCGCGCCGGCGCGCGCTGCACGGCGCTGCGCGCTTTGCAACCCATCGCGAGGTCGCCCGTGCGGGTCTCCTGGGCGATCGCGGCATCATCTTAGGGGCCTGGGGTCGGCGGTGTTTGATGCTCGCCGGCCAGCAGGGGGTGTGTCTCGCGGCGCCGCCACGCGCCGGCAAGGGCGCGGGCGTGGTCATTCCGAATCTCTTGAACTGGCCGGACTCGGTCATCTGCGTCGACATCAAGCGCGAGAACTGGATGCGAACCTCCGGCTTTCGGGCCGCGAGTGGCCAGGCGTGCTTCTTGTTCGATCCCTTCGCCGAAGACCGACGCACCGCGCGCTGGAATCCCTTCCACTACGTCGCCGAGAACCCCGAGCGGCGCGTCAATGATCTGCAGCGCATCGCCGAGATGCTCTATCCCGATCCGCCGAACGTCGATCCGTTCTGGACCGCGAGCGCCCGTTCGCTGTTCTTAGGCATTGCACTCTATCTCTTCGAGACGCCCTCGTTGCCCAAGACCATCGGCGAGGTGCTGCGCCAGGGAATGGCCTCCGACGACGAGGGGTTCGGGCAGCACTGGAAACGACTCATCGAGGGCCGCAACAGCGGCAAGTTCCCGCTCTCCCCCCAGTGCGTGCGCGCGCTCTATGACGTCATCGACCTCGCGCCGGTGACCGCGAGCTCGATCCGCAAGACCTTCACCTCGCGCCTGGATCTGTGGCTGAACCCGATTCTCGACTGGGCGACCTCGGGCAACGACTTCGACCTGCGGGAGCTGCGCGCGAAGCGCATCTCGATCTACGTCGGCGTCAATCCGGATGACCTACACCGTTTACGGCCGGTGGTGAACCTACTCTTCCAGCAGGCGATCGGCCTTCAGACGCGCGAGCTCCCTGAGCACAACCCCAATCTCAAATACCAAGTGATGATGCTGCTGGATGAGTTCGCGGCGCTGGGAAGGATTCCCATCATCGCGGAGGGTATCTCCTACCTCCCGGGCTACAACGTGCGGGTGGTCCTCGTGATTCACACGCCCGCGCAGCTCCGTGAAATTTACGGAGCCCATGCGGCGGAGACCATGTTGAAAAGTCTCGCAGTTCGCATCGTGTTTGCCGCCAAAGATGCAAACGATGCGCGGGAGATCTCGGAAGAGCTCGGCTACACGACGGTGCGGGTGAAATCGATCTCCACGCCGCTCTTTGGCTTCGGGAATCCGAAGGGACAGCGCACACGCAGCCAGAACGTGAGCGAGCAGCGACGCGCGCTGCTCCTGCCGCAGGAGGTCAAGGCGCTCGGGGTAGATGAGGCCATCCTCTTCTATGAGGGGTTGCCACCGATCCGCGCCCGAAAGCTCCGCTACTTCGAAGACCGACGCTTCCTCTCGCGCCTCTTGCCGCCGCCCGAGCGGGCGGCGCCGGCGAGATCCGCTGGCGCGGAGCCACCCGCCCCCTTCGAAGCGCCGCCGGCTGCCACTATCGAAACGGCGCCGCGCGAGGCCGCGACGCCTCCCGCCGTCCGCGAAGCCACGGTCGATGACCTCGATCGCCTCGAGTCCCTGACGCTCGAGGATTTCGACGTGGACTTGAGCCGCGTGAAGATGCCCGAGAAGCCGCCCGGCGAGCGGCTGACTTCCGAGGAGCTCAATACGGCGGTCGAGAGCTTCCTCGACAGCCTGAAGAGTCGATAAGGGGAACGCCGTGGCCGATCCCGAACTGACTGATACCTCAAGCCGGCCGCGAGGTCCGAACTCGATCCGCCCCCCGAAGAAGCGCCTTCAGGAGGGCATTTCACGGAGCCCGGCGGAGAAGGCCGCGGCGCCGGCGAACTCGGACCCGAAACCAACCCATGCGGTACCCGAGGCCGTCCGCCAGCGCTTCGTTGTGGTGGGCAACCGCTACTACTTTCAAGACGGGACCCGCGCGTTCACCGACCGTGGCACGCGGCTCACGACGGCAAGCGAGAACACGCAGGTCATCAAGAGCCTCATTCAGATCGCCGAGGCCCGGGGCTGGAGTGAGATCACGGTTCGCGGGACCGAGCGCTTTCGGAAAGAGGCCTGGTTCGCCGCGCAGCTCTCCGGGATCGACGTGCGGGGCTACAAGCCCACGGAGTTCGAGCGCGGGCGTCTCGCCCGCATGGTCGCGCCAGAAGCGCTGGCGCCTCGCGATGATAGCGTGACGCTCGGCGAGGGCGGCGCGCGCGTGGCCGAGCCATCGGCGCCGCCGCGTGAGGAACTCCTCTCGGGGCGCCTCGTCGATCATGGCCGTGCGACCTACCGCCACAACCCGCGAGAGCCCATGTCGTACTTCGTGAAGCTCGAGACCGCGCGCGGGGATCGCACGATCTGGGGGGTCGATCTCGAGCGAGCATTCAAGGAGTCCCTGACCAAGCCCGAGATCGGCGATGAGGTGGGCCTGCGCTCGCTCCGCCAGGAGGCGGTCAAGGTGCGGCGGGAGCAGCGCGATGCGGCGGGCGTGCGCATCGAGCGCGAGCTCGACACGCACCGCAACCACTGGATCATCGAGCGCCGCGCCTTCTTCGAAGGGCGCGAGCAAGCCGCCCGCACCGTGCGCGACACGTCGCTCACGCCGAAGCAGGCGGCGGAGAGGCACCCGGAGCTCGTGGGCACGCTCCTGGAGCTGAACCTGGCGAAGCTCGCAGCCAAGAAGCTCGATCCCAAGGACCAGGAGCGCTTCGTCGCGACCGTCCGCTCGGCGCTCGCCAAGCGGGTCGAGCGCGGGGACCCACTCCCCACCGTACGCCTGCGCGAGCGCGCGCACACACGCTCCCCCACACCCCCGGAGCGAGAGCCCGCGCCGGCGCGGGGTTGAGGATGGCGAGCGCCCCGAGTCACTGTGGCTGATCCCGACGACCGGCGGAGCGCCGCATCGGGCGTGCGCGAGGCCAATCGCCGGCGCCGAACGGAGAAGCTCCTCATCGGCCGGCTCAAGGATCACGGCATCGCGAACTATCAGTTTCGCACCAAGCAGGATCCGTCCTACTACGTGAAGCTCTTGACGCGAAATGGGGAGCGCACGCTGTGGGGTAAGGATCTGCAGCGAGCCCTACTTGAGGGTGAAACCCGTCCCCAGGTCGGCGAGCTCATCGGTATACGCCGCACCGCGCGCGAAGCCGTCACGATCACTTCGCGCCAGCGCGACGCCGAGGGTCGCGTGATCGCCCAGGAAGAGCGCCACGCGCATCGCGCGCGCTGGGTGGTGGAGAAGGTGAGCTTCTTCGCCAAGCGCGCGCAGATGGCGCGGCGCCTGCGGGATGAGCAGGCCGACGTGCGCGAATCCGTGCGCGCGCACCCGGAATTGAAGTCGACCTTCCTCACCGTGCGCGCTGCGGAGGAGTACGCGGCGAAGACCATTGCGAACCCTCAAGATCGCGAGCGGTTCCTCGAGCTCATCCGCGGCGCGATGGCGAGCTCCATCCACAAGGGCGAACCTCTGCCCACGACTTCGCTCCGCAACCGCTCTTCCGAGCCGCCGGCCGTGAAGCGACGGGATCCGAAGCGCGAGGATCCCACCCGGTGAGCTCGACGCTGGCGCCCGCGAGTGTGCAGCACGTCCTGACCGACGGAACGAGTTCCGAGTGGCTCAAGTCGGCCCTGCAGGCCGCGCTGCAGCGCGATCCGGTGGATGCGCTCAACGATGCGCTGCTCCTGGCAGGGGTGCTCGAGGAGCGCCTGCGGCTCCTATTCGACCTGACCGAACCGGAGGAGGACCTGGGCGAAGACGATTAAGCTCCTCCTGGCGGCTCGTGCGGGCGGTATGGCCCGGAAAATTAGGGACTCATGTCCCAGGCATCCGCCGAAAAGAGCGGCTAGAATGCTGAAAGCCTTGAAGTTTTGGGTTGTGGGCAAGGCCGGTACAAGGGGGCAGGGGCGTGGCGACGGAACCGTCAGAAGCGGCGAATACTGTCGCGGACATCGTCCGCCGCAAGCTCGAGCAGGCCCGCCACCAGCTCATCGAGCGCAACCTCCGCAACAAGCTTGTCAACTGTGCCCTGACCTCCAAGCGCGCCCAGCAGGTGCGCATCGTCGATGAACTCGCGGATGAGACCTTCCGCACCCTCCTGGTCCAGAAGCGCGAGATGACCTTCGCGCCAGGACGCGGCGTGCAATCCGAGGAGGACCGCGAGGACAGCGAGGACAGCGATCCCGACTACGCGGTCTGGACTCCGCCGGAAGCCTCCACCCGCGCGGAGGACGGGATCGCGCCGCGGCACCGAGACACGGTGCTGCAGACCCACCTGTCGGCGGAAGGCCTGCAGAAGCGGCTTACCTCCCTTTACTACGAGAGCATCGAGAGCGAGGAGGAGCAGGGGGTCAATGTCCTTTATCTCGCGCTCGGCTTTCTCAAGTGGTTCGAGGACGGGCGCTCGGAGGTCGAGCGGTACGCCCCGCTCGTGCTCTTGCCCGTTGAGCTCGTGCGCAAGGGGGCGCGCGAGCGCTTCCAGTTGAAGGCGCGCGATGAGGACCTCTACACCAACGTTTCTCTCAAGGTCTGGCTCGCCGAACAACACTCGATCGAGCTACCGGATCTGCCCGACTCCGAGGAGTGGCTCCCGAGTGACTATTTCGTAAGCGTTCGGGAAGCGATCCCGCGAGCCCCGCGTTGGGAAGTGCTCGAGGCCGAGCAGCTGTTGGGATTTTTCTCCTTCAGCAAGTTCCTGCTCTGGAGAGATCTGGATCCGGCCAACTGGCCGAGCCTCGAGCAGCTGTTGGGCCACGGAATCCTGCGCACGCTTCTGGCGCCCCACGAGGAATCCGGAATACCCGACCCGCCGGTCATTCCCGACGACGATCGCGTCGATGATTACTTCAAGGCCGCCGACCAGGTGGCGATTCTGGACACCGACAGCTCGCAGACGATCGCCATTCAGACCGCACTCGAGGGCCGCAATCTCGTCGTGCAAGGGCCACCCGGAACGGGCAAGTCGCAGACGATCGCGAACATCATCGCCGCAGCCATTCACCGCGGGAAGTCGGTGCTGTTCGTCGCCGAGAAGCTGGCTGCGCTCCAGGTGGTCTACGACCGGTTGCGCGCCGTCAATCTCTCGCCGCTGTGCTTCGAGCTGCACAGCCGCCGCGCTTCCAAGCAACAGGTCTTGCACCAGCTGCGCGAGGCTTTGAATGCGGGCGCTCCGGAGAAGGTTCCGCAGCAGCTGTGCGAGAAGCTCGACACGGTCACGGCGTCCCTGTGGGCACACTCCGACCGGCTGCATCGCCGCCACGAGCCCGCAGGCTTCACCCCCTATCAGGTGATCGGCAACATCTGTCGCCTGAGGGATCGCGGCGTCCCGGTCCCGGACTTCAAGGTGCAGGGCGCAGAAGGCTTCACGCGAGCCCAGATCGATGCATTCCTGGAGGAGATACGGCTCGGCGCCCAGCGCGTGCACCTCGCCGGCGTCCCGGCGCGCCATCCCTGGCGCGGCTGCGAGCGCGAGGTCATCAACCCCCTGGATCAACAGCGACTCGCGGAGGAGGCGGGAAAGCTGTCCGCGAGTGTCGATGCGCTGGTCGTGATCCTTCGCAGCATCTGGCCCCTGGTGCGAGTAGCCGAGAGCGATGATCCGCATCGACTCGAGTTTGCCGACCTGCCGAAGATCGTCAAGGCGCTGTCGCTCGCTGCGACCAAGCCCGAGGAGTCGCTCGAGGTCTTGTGTCACCCACGTTGGGAATCAGACCTCGAGCAGCTCGAGCGCGCCGTCGACTGCGCACGTCAGCTCACGCAGACCGAGCGCTTGCTCGAGCCCATCTTCACGGAAGCGGCCTGGAGTCGCGATTGGACGTCCGAGCGCGCCGAGATCGCAGGCAGCGGGCAGTCGCTTCTGCGCTTTCTGCGCGCGCCCTATCGCGCGGCGCTTCGTACCTATCGGGGCGGCTGCCGGGAACGGCTGCCGTCCTCGCACCGCGACCGGCTCGCGGCGCTCGATGGACTGATCGCAGGCCAAAAGCTGCGTGCAGATCTGCGCGCGTTCGGCGAAGTCTTCGCGGCGGATCTCGCGGCGCTCTGGCCCACCCTTCCGATCGGTTGGCCGCGACTCGCAAAGCTCGCAGCGTGGCTGCGAGCGACCAGCGAGGTCGGTCCGCGTCTCTGCGTGCGCAACCGGCGCTTGCTCAGCTGGTCGGACGCGCCGGGCAAATGGGCCGAGCGCCTCACGACGGTGACCCATGCGGTGGCGGCCCACCTGAATGAACTCGCTGGCTTTGTTCAGCTGGCGGCGCCCCGGGTGATCGGCGATGCCACTTCAATCACGAGCCCGCTCGGGGAGATCCTGGAGCGCGCGCGCGGCTTCAAGATGAATCCCGAGCGCTTCAACGAATGGCCGCCGGCGCGCGAGTTCTTGACGCGCCTCGCCGCGAGTACGGGCGCGAGCTTTCATCAACGCGTCTATTGCGGCCAGATCCCGCCGGCCGAGCTCGTCGGGCGCGTGCATCTGGCGCTCTCGGAGCAGATCTGGAATCAGATGTGCAAGAGCGATAGCGAGCTAGCGCGCATCGACGGGCGGATCCTCGATGAGCTCGTGAGCAATTTCCGCGAGCTCGACGAGTCGCGCATCCGCGCCGCCGCCGCCGAGGTGGCGCGGCGCCACTTCGACCAGAAGCCGACCGGCAGCGTCGGTGAGATGGCGATCGTGCGCCAGGAGATCAACAAGAGCCGCAAACTCCTGCCGGTTCGTAAGCTCCTCGATCTCGCCGGCAACGCCATCCAGATCTTGAAGCCGGTCTTCCTGATGAGCCCGCTCTCGATCGCGCAATACCTCGCGCCCGGTCGATTGAAGTTCGACCTGCTCTTGATCGATGAGGCGAGTCAAGTGCGGCCGGAAGATGCGCTCGGAGCGGTCGCACGCGCCAATCAGATCGTCGTCGTCGGCGATGCGAAGCAGCTGCCGCCGACCAACTTCTTCAATCGCCTCGTCGCCGAGGGTGATGAGCCGGAAGACATCGATGCGAGCGATGGGAGCCCGGTCATCGGCGCGATGGAGAGCATTTTGAGCCTGTGCGATGCGACCCTCGCCAACCGTGCGATGCTGCGCTGGCACTACCGCAGTCACCATCCCGCGCTCATCGCCGTCTCGAATCACAGCTTCTACGAGAACAAACTCCTGCTGCCGCCCTCGGTCGCCATCGGCCAGGTCGCCGACGGCCTCGGGATCGTGTTTCACAAGATGCCGAGCGGCGGCTACGACCGGGGCAGGAGCGCCACGAACACCGTAGAGGCCGATCTCGTGGCGGAAGCCGCGTGCGACTTCGTGCGCGCCTATCCCGACAAGACTCTCGGTATCGGCACCTTCTCGGTGGCGCAGCGCGATGTTATCCGCGACCGCATCGATCAGCGCCGGCGCGATGACCCGGCGCTCGAAGCATTCTTCACCCCGAGCCGGCCGACACCCTTCTTCGTGAAGAACCTCGAGAGCATCCAGGGCGATGAGCGCGATGTCATCTTTATCTCGGTGGGCTACGGTCGGGATGCCGAAGGGCACCTGACGCGTCACTTCGGACCGATCAACAACGATGGCGGCGAGCGGCGTCTGAACGTCCTGATCACACGAGCCAAGGAGCGTCTGGAAGTGTTCTCTTCGCTCACGGCCGAGGATATCGACATCTCAAGTCGCAAGGTCGGCGTGGTCGCCCTCAAACAGTTCCTGCAATACGCGGAGAAGGGGTATCTCGATGTCCCGCAGCGCTCGGACAAGCCCTTCGACAGCGACTTCGAAGAGTCGGTGGCGAACTTTCTGATCCAGCGCGGCTACAAGGTTCATCCGCAGGTCGGCATGGCGGGTTTCTACATCGACTTAGGCGTTCTGCATCCGGCGAACGCCGCGCGCTATACGCTCGGCATCGAGTGCGATGGCGCGACCTATCACTCCTCCCGCTCCGCGCGCGACCGCGACCGCATCCGCCAGCAGATCCTGGAATCGCGCGGCTGGCGCATTCATCGCATCTGGAGCACGGACTGGTTCAACCGCCGCAGCGCCGAGGAACATCGCCTGCTCGACGCCTTGCAGCGCGCGGAAAGCGCCCCGAAGCCCAAGCCCGCCGAGCGAGCGCCGCCGCCACCGCGCGCCGAGCCGCGCCCGGCGCCCGTGATCGACCTCCCCCGTGCCACGCTCCGTTACAAGGAAGCGGACTTTCGCGTGCGCTGTAGCGATGCGCCCCACGAGGCGCCTCGGCAGGTCCAGGAGGCCGTGCGCCGCATCGTCGATATCGAAGGTCCCATTCACGAGGAGGAGGTGGGCCGCCGGCTCGCGACCGTCTGGGGGCTCGATCGTGCGGGCTCGCGTATTCAGGAAGCGGCGCGGCGGGCACTCAAGGCGTTGGAACGCGAGGCGCACGTGCAGGCGACGGACATGTTCTGGTCGAGCGCGCGCGCGGCGGTGGTTCAGGCGCGCGATCGATCGGAAGCGCAGTCGAGCACCTTGCGCAAGGCGGAGTATTTGCCACCCGCGGAAGTGTCCGTGGCCGCCACCGAGATCTTGAAGGACAACGTGCGCGTGCCGGTCGATGACCTCGTGATCGAGGTCGCGCGACGCCTGGGGTTCCAGCGCACCGGGCAGGACCTACAGCAGGTCATTCTCAAAGTCATCGAGAGCCACTTCGGTACCGTGCTCGAATCTCACGAGGACGGCTCTGTCATGCTCTCATCGAGCTGATCGCATGACTGGCGCGCCGTCGCGGCAGCTCATCGTCGCAACGAGCGCGAAGGCGCGCCTGGACGCCGCACGTGATTGGCTGCGCGCGCTCGCGCGCGATCGCGAAGTCCTGGTTCTCGTGCCGCACTCGATTGCAGCCGATCAGCTAGTGCATGAGCTCGTGGCGCTCGAGGGCTCGCGGTTTGGCCTGCAGCGCTTCACCCTGGCCCGACTCGCTGCGCGGCTCGCGGCCCCGCAGCTCGCACGGCGGCGTGCGGTGCCCTGCACCCCGCTCTCCCTGACGGCTGTCGTGACCCGTGCGGTGCACCGCGTCGTCAAGGACGGCCGCGGCGGGCGCCTCGCGGCGGTCGCACTGCGGCCAGGTTTTCCCCGCGCGCTGGCGCAGACCTACGAGGATCTGCGCGGCGCCGGCGTGCGCTGGACGCACCTGAAAGACGTGCCGGCGACAGCGCCGCTCGCACCGTTCCTCGAGACGATCACGGAGGAGCTCACCGAGAGTGCACTCGTTGACCACGCGGACGTCTTTCACCTCGCCATGCGTGCGCTCGAGGAGGCGCCTGCCTGGCCGCAAAGCCTGCCCGTGTTGCTCCTCGACCTGCCGCTGCGCGAGGTGATCGAGCAGAGGCTCGTGGCCGCGATCCTCACGCACGCAGCCTTCGCGCGCGCGACCGCCGTGGAGGGCGATCGCACTACGATCGAAGCGCACGCGACGCTCGGCTTCACGTCCACACGTCCAGAGTCCCCACCTTCGGTGAGCTCACTTGCGAACCTGCAGCGTCACCTCTTCGAGGACTCCTCGCCGGCCGTCCGAGATCTCGATCAGTCCGTCTCGCTCGCGTCCTGGCCCGGCGAGGCGCGCGAGTGCGTCGAGATCGCCCGGCGCATCCAAGTCGAGGCCGCGCGCGGGGTGCCGTTTGATCGCATGGCGGTGCTGCTGCGTGCGCCGGGACTTTACCGCGCCCATCTCGAGGAAGCCTTGCGGCGCGCGGGCGTTCCCGCCTGGTTCGCCCGCGGGAGCACGCGCCCGGACCCCGCTGGCCGGGCGCTGCTCGCCCTCTTGGCGTGCGCGGCCGAGGGTCTGAGCGCGCGGCGCTTCGCCGAATACCTATCTCTCGCCCGGGTCCCGCAGCCGGGAGTCACACCCGAAGACTCGTGGGTCGCGCCGGACGCGGACATCCTGCCGATCAATCTCGAGCGGGATGCGACCCGTGAGACGGCGGCAGAAGCGGATCGCGATTTGGATCCCGAGGCCGCAACGCTCGCGGGCGCGCTGCGCGCGCCCTGGCGCTGGGAGCGGCTCATCGTCGATGCCGCCGTCATCGGTGGGGTCGATCGCTGGCGGCGGCGACTTCAGGGCCTGAAGGCCGAGATCGCGCTCCGCCGCGGGGAGATCGAGGAGGACGATGCGCACGCGAAGGCGCTCGCGCGCACCGCGGACGATCTCGAGCATCTGACGACCTTCGCGCTGCCCCTGATCGAGCAGCTCGCCTCGCTTCCTCGCGCAGCGTCCTGGGCCGAGTGGCTTGAGGCCCTTCGAGCGCTTGCGATCGCCGCCGTGCGCGAACCCGACGGGGTGTTGCGCATCCTCGCTGAGCTCGACCCCTTGGGGCCCGTGGGTCCGGTTGACCTCACGGCCGTGCAGCACGTCTTGACGCCGCGGTTGCGCGAGTTAGCCGTGTTGCCCGAGTCGCGGCCCAACGGCGCGGTGTTCGTCGCACCTGTGGAGATGGCCCGCGGACTTGCCTTCGAGGTGGTCTTCGTTCCGGGGCTCGCCGAGAAACTCTTTCCCCAACGCATCCTGCAGGATCCCTTGCTGCCCGATCAGGCTCGTGGCGCGCTCGCCGCGCCGGGCCTGGCGACCCAGGCGCAGCGCGTCGCTGAGGAGCGGCTGGCGCTACGCCTCGCGGCGAGTGCCGCCATCGCCCACCTCGCGCTCTCCTGGCCGCGCATCGAGATCGAGAATGCCCGTGCTCGCGTGCCCTCGTTCTATGCGCTCGAGGCCCTGCGCGCCGCCGAGGGCAAGCTCCCCGGACTCGATGAGCTCGCACAGCGGGCCGAGAGCGTGGGCATTGCGCATCTCGGCTGGCCGGCGCCGAAGCGCCCCGAGGAGGCGATCGACGACACGGAATACGATCTGGCGACGCTCGCGCGATTGAAGGATGCCGATCCCTTGACGAGCGTCGGGGCGGCGGCATACCTGCTCGGGGCCAACGTGCATCTGGCGCGGGCCCTGCGTGCCCGCGCACGGCGCTGGCGCAAGGGCTGGTCGATGTCCGATGGGCTTATCGATCCGGATGCCGAGACGGTCGCGGCGCTTGCCCGTCACCGCATCGGGGCGCGCGCCTACTCACCGACCGCGCTCGAGAGCTTCGCGGTCTGTCCGTACCGCTTCCTCCTGCAGGCGATCCATCAGCTACGACCGCGCAAGGAGATCGAGGCGCTCGATGTGCTCGATCCGCTGACGCGCGGTGCGCTCATCCACGAAATCCAGTTCCGACTCTTGGGCGCTTTGCGCGCCGAGCGGCAGCTCCCCGTGCAAGTCGCACATCTCGAGTCGGCCTTCGCTCACCTGGATCGCGCAGTGGCCCGCGTCGCGGCCGACTACCGCGAACGCCTCGCCCCCGCGATCACCCGAGTCTGGGAGGATGCTATCGAGATGATCCGCCTGGACCTGCGCGAGTGGCTGCGCCGCTTTGCTGCGGCGCCCGAGTGGACGCCCTCGCACTTCGAGCTCGCATTTGGACTGCCGGAGCACCTGCGGGGCGATGCCGATCCCGCAAGTGTCACGGACCCCGTGAAGGTGCTGGACAGTGCGTTCCTGCGAGGCTCGATCGACCTGATCGAACAGCGCTTGAACGGCACACTCCGCGTCACGGACAACAAGACCGGCAAGGTGCGCGCGCCGGAGGATGCGGTGGTGTGGGGCGGGCAGACGCTGCAGCCGGTGCTCTATGCGCTCGTTGCCGAGGCGCTCTTTCAGAAGCCTGTGGACTCGGGGCGCCTCTATTACTGCACGGCGGGTGGTGAGTTTGCCGAGCGCTCGATCGCGCTCGATGACGACAGTCGCGCGAGCGCCCGCACGGTGCTCGAGGTGATCGGCCGGGCGATCGAGCAGGGCTTCCTGCCGGCGATGCCCTTGAACGACGCGTGTGACGGGTGCGACTACCGCATCGTGTGCGGACCTCACGAGGGGATCCGGGTCTCGCGCAAACGGAGCGATCGCCTCACGGACCTCGCCACCTTGCGAGGCTTGCCATGACCGAGCGGGTGATTGCGGATGCCGATCAGCGCACGATCATCGAGACGGCGCTCGATGTGAACCTGCTGGTCGAGGCGGCGGCGGGCACCGGTAAGACGACTGCGCTCGTGGGCCGCATCGTCGCGGCGCTCGCCGGCGGCCACGCCGAGCTCGACCGCATCGTCGCGGTGACGTTCACGGAAGCCGCCGCCGGGGAATTGAAGCTCCGCCTTCGGACCGCGATCGAGAAGGCGCGCCTCGATGAGCGGCGGCCGGCCGCCGAGCGCGAGCGCCTGCGCGCCGCGCTCCCCAAACTCGAGGAAGCGCGGGTGAGCACCATCCACGGCTTCTGCTCGGACCTCTTGCGCGAGCATCCAGTCGAGGCGGGTGTCGATCCGTTCTTCGAGGTGGCCGCCGAGGACACCGCCGCCGTCTTGTTCGAGCGTGCCTTCGATCGCTGGTTCGAGGCGCAGCTCGAGGCGCCGGGGCCGGCCGTGCGGCGCATTCTGCGCCGTCGCCGGCGCGAGTTCGGGCGCGCACCGGATGAAGGACCGCGCGGTGCGCTGCGCCGCGCCGCCTGGCAGCTCATCGAGCACCGCGACTTCCCGACGCCCTGGCGTCTCTCGGCCGCGTTCGATCGCGATCATATGATCGATGAGCTCCTCGCGGAACTGACATCGCTCGCCGAATGGGCGCCGCGCGCGAATCCGCGAGACTTCTTCGGCAAGTCGCTCGCGGAGATCGCAAAGGCCGTCGAGGAGGTCCAGCGGGCCGAGCGCGTGCGCGCGCGCGACTACGAGGGGCTCGAAGCGTGGATGACCGACGTCGTTCGCGGCAAGCATTGGAGTTGGAAGGGCTTCAACACCTCGGACGATCCGGAGTTCCCGCAGCAGGAGCTGCGGGCCCGGCGCGATGCGCTGCACGCGCGCCTGAAGCGCTTCAACGAGGACGCCGGCGCCGATCTCGCGCCGCGCCTGCGCAATGAGCTCTGGCCCGTCGTCGAAGGCTACGAGTCCGCCAAAGAGCAGGTGGGCTGTCTCGACTTCACGGACCTTCTCATCTGCACCCGCAATCTCTTGCGCGACAACGCACACGTGCGGGCCGAGTTGCAGCGGCAGTTCACGCACTTTTTCGTGGACGAGTTCCAGGACACCGATCCCCTGCAGGTGGAGATCCTGCTCTTGCTCGCGGCCGACGATCCCAACGTCGCGGACTGGCAGGTGGCGCGGGCGCGTCCGGGCAAGCTCTTTCTGGTCGGTGATCCCAAGCAGTCGATCTACCGCTTTCGCCGGGCCGATGTGCAGCTCTATCGCGAGGTGCAGCGACGGCTCATCGAGCAGGGGGCTCGCCCGGTTCATTTGAGTGTCAGTTTTCGCTCCGTGCCCCAGATTCAGGAAGCCGTGAACGCGGCCTTCGAGCCGCGCTTCGTGGCGAGCGAAGGCGCTTACGTCAAACTCGCCCCGTATCGAGAGGGCACTGCGACGCAGCCTGCGGTGATCGCGCTTCCAGTGCCGGCGCCTCACTCCGACTACGGCAAGGTCGTCAATTACCGCATCGATGAGTCGCTGCCGGACGTGATCGCCGCGTGGATCGATTGGCTCGTGCGCGAGAGCGGCTGGACGGTGGCCGAGCGCGAGCGACCGGCCGAGCGGGTCAAGGTCGAGCCGCGCCACGTGTGCCTGCTCTTTCGCAATCTGCGGAACTTTGGCGTCGATGCCACGCGACCGTATGTGGAAGCGCTCGAAGCCCACCAGCTGCCGCACCTCCTGGTCGGCGGGGGCGCGTTCTACACCCGCGAAGAAGTCGAGACGCTGTCCGCGGCGCTGCTCGCTATCGAGCGCCCCGATGATGAGCTCTCGGTGTTCGCAACCCTTCGCGGCCCGCTCTTTGCCCTCTCGGACGCCGCGCTCCTGCTCTGGCGAGAACAGGTCGGCTCGCTCCATCCCTTCCGCCAGATCCCGGAGACCCTCCCGGCGCCTCTCGCCGAGGTCGCGGAAGGCCTAAGTGTCCTCAAGGGATTGCACCGGCGCCGCAACTGGCAGCCGGTCGGCGACACGATTACTCAGCTGATCGAAGCCACGCGCGCCCATGCCTCGTTCGCCATCTGGCCGACGGGCATGCAGGCGCTTGCCAACATCGGGCGCTTTGCGGATCTGGCGCGGCGCGCCGAGCGGCAGGGCCTCATCTCGTTCCGCAGCTTCGTCGAGCACTTGGAGCGGCAGAGCGAGCGCGGCGAAGTCGCTGAAGCTCCGCTCCTCGAGGAAGGGGTGCAGGGCGTGCGCATGATGTCGGCCCACAAGGCCAAAGGCCTCGAGTTTCCGATTGTGATCCTCGCGGATCTGACCACGACCGAGGTTCACGATAATCCGAGCCGCTGGTCCGATCCCGCCCGTCGGCTCTGCGTGCAGCGCCTGGCAAACTGCACCCCGCCGGAGCTGCGCGAGCATGCGGCGGAGGAGACGCAGTGCGAGCGCGATGAAGCCGTGCGGCTCCTATACGTGGCGGCTACCCGCGCGCGCGATGTGCTCGTGGTTCCGGTGGTCGGGGACGAGCGGCCCGAGGGGTGGCTTTCGGCGCTAACCCCGGCGATATATCCGCCGAGCGTCCGAGCGCGACGTCCGGAGGCGAATCAGGCCGCCGGCACTCCGGTGTTCGGTAACGACACCGTGTCGGAGCGCCCAGAGAAAGCCCGGATCACCGCCAGTTGTGTGATGCCGGGCGTGCACGCCCCCGAAGCCGGGACCCATCGAGTCGTCTGGTGGGATCCGAGGCCGTTGAAACTGGGCTTGAAGCCCTCAATCGGACTTGCGCAGGAGAAGATTCTCACCGAGGACACCGAGGGGCGCGCCGCCTCGGCCCGCGCCCACTTCGAATTTTGGCGAACGAGTCGTGAGCAGACCCTCGAGCGCGGCAGCGCGCCCTCGCGCACCATCGAGACCGCGACCGAGCGCGCGCGCTCGGCTCAGGCGATTTCAGGGTCCGATGAGATCGCGATCGTCGATGCGCGGTGGCAGGGTACACGATCCGGTGGCGCCCGCTTTGGAACCCTCGTGCACGCAGTGCTCGCCAGCGTCGACCTTGCTGGGGATCGCGAGGCCGTTGCGGCCCATGCCGAGATCCATGCCCGCTTGCTCGGCGCCTCGGACGAGGAGCGGGACGCGACCGTCGAGGTGGTGGTCGCGGCGCTCGCGCAGCCGCTCCTGCGTCGCGCCGCCGCGGCGAGTGCTGCGCATCGTTGCCGTCGGGAAACGGCGATCGTCGCGCGCCTTGAAGACGGCACGCTCATCGAGTGTGTCGCGGATCTCGCCTTCAGCGAAGTGAACGACTGGATCGTGGTGGATTTTAAGACCGACGGTGAGCTCGGGGCGCACGAGCAGCGTTACCGGCGCCAGGTCGCCCTCTACGTGCGCGGCATTTCGGAAGCTACGTCCGCTAACACCTGCGGACACCTGATGCTGTTGTAGGCGTCCTCGCGTCTCGCGCCTTCTAAAGATCCGGAGCGGGCGGGATTTCTACCCTTTCAGCATAGCACGCGGTTCTCGCCGTCAAGGCCTGCGCGCGGGCAAGGCCCGTGCTCGCGAGCGCGCTTCGCGCGGCCCTGACGGCTGCGCTGCCGCGTGCGGCCCGTGCCGCCGGGCAATCCCGCCCGAAAGCACGGAGTGTGTCATGAGGAGACGAACACTGTATGTGAGGGACGAACGTGGCGAGTTTGTGCCGGCCGATGCAGAGCTGATTATGGCGGCCGCGAAGGCGTATCTCCGGACCCAGGTGAGGCGCGGAGTTCCCCTCACGAGTCCTCAGGTCGTGCGGGACTTTCTCACAGTCAATCTGTCACAGCGAGACGTCGAGTATTTCTGTCTATTGCTCCTGGATACGAGACACCGTCTACTGCGGTTCGTGGAGCTCTTTCGCGGCACCATCGATGGCGCAAGCGTCCACCCCCGGGAAGTCGTGAAGGTCGCCCTCGAGAGCCGAGCCGCTGCGGTGGTGCTCGTGCACAATCATCCGAGCCAAGTGAGTGAGCCTAGCGCCGCCGATGAACTCATTACGCGACGGCTCAAGGACGCGTTGGCCCTGATCGATGTGCGCGTGATCGATCATTTGATCGTCGCCGGGGCCGATGTCTTGAGTTTCTCTGAAAGGGGACTGATCTGATCGATGCAGTGATCTCGCTCCTGTTTCGGCAGGAGCGAGATTCCTGACGTTCACTCGAACCGGTAGTCGTGGATTCCACCAAATCTACCGTTGTGCGCCAGGGACACTGGCTCCACGGGCGGCGCCACCACTAGCTCCAGCTGGCCCAGATCCATGCCTTCTATGAAGGGGGCGAAGGCAACCACGCGTTGCTGCAGCGCCGGCAACGGAGCTGAGAAGATGCAGGGCACGCCGCTATCCTTAGTCGCCGGGGTCCAGGTTTGCGCGAACTGCTCCACAGGTTCCAACGCCATCGAATATGAGCTGAGGTAGTGCAATTCTTTCCTTAGTGGCCCGGGGGCTGTTGGCATCATGGCTCCTCTGCGCACCGTCACGAAGTTCACTGAACCACCGTAAGCGCCCTCCAGTTCTCGCAAGTAATCTGCCATGAACGACTCAAGGAGGCGTTCATTGGCACGGAAGATCACCTCCATTTCCGCGATCTCGAACAACGGGGCGATCTCGTTCGCAACGGGAGTCAGAACGAATTGGTCGGCGTGTGTGGTGTAAAAGTGCCGATCGTGATCTCTGATCGACGCCTTGATGGCCATCATCTCGGGCGAGCCTTGGCGACGGCTCTTCCCATCGACCCATATGTTGGCGAAGCAGTGGATGAACTGCTCGAGTTTCTTTTCGTCGACCCCCGCGCTAATGACGTAGTCGTTGAAATGCGAGGACCATTCATCATGGCGAGTCTCGAAGAACGTGAACTTCCGGAGCCGCCTTTCGGCGTCGGACATTCCCTTGAGTCCTGGCGCGAACGCCGTACGGGTGAGCTCCGCAGCGCCGGAGCTATCGTCTACGAGTCGCGCCTGCGCTAGGGGATCCTGCAGGTTACTTTCGAGTGTCGCATGTCGAAGCATTTCGCTGGGCTCCCAGTTATCCAGGAACACGTCGTACTCGTCGCGCTCACTCGCCATTCCGACTCTCCATTGCAACGTGAACCAAGCTTACTAGATGCCGGCGCTCGCCCCGGCATCAGCGCTGGTTGACTGCGCACTGGGTTGGTTCCGTCCTTCAACAGGGCCCGCAAAAACACCATAGGATAGAGAGAGGAGGGGCGGGATTACCTGAATGCGATTAGCGTATCACGCCGTGCTCGCCGTCAAGGACGAGGGCGAGGACGCCCTCGCCGCCTGGCGGCGGTCTTCGATCCTTGACGGCTGCGCGCGCCGTGATGGGTCCCACGCGGGCAATCCCGCCCAAGACCATCTCGGAGACTCCGTCATGAACTCATCTTCTGATTTGTCATTTGCCGCTCGGGCCAATGCATTCGAGCGCACTTTGTCACTCGAGGCCGTACGCTCCTTGGCTCCCGCCGTATTCGCTTCAGGGGCGCACGAGCGCACCAGCTCCAAGTACACCTTCATCCCCACCGAGCGTGTGCTCGCCGGATTGATGAACGTCGGGTTCGTCCCCGTCGAGGCGCGACAGACCCACGCTCGTCGCTCAAGCGCGCTGCACGCTCGCCACGTGCTGCGACTGCGCCGGCGCTTCGAAACGGTCGACCTCAATGGATCCGTACCGGAAGTCGTCTTTCTGAATAGCCACGACGGCTCGAGCGCCTACCAGCTGCGCATGGGGTTGTTCCGGGTTGTCTGCACTAATGGCCTCATCGTGTCCCGAGCGGCCTTTCCGGCGTACTGCGTCTCGCACCGCGGGAACGTGATGGAGGAGGTCGTCTCCGGGGCGCTCAAGATCGCCGAAAACTTCGAAGGCCTCGCGACACAGGTGGAGCAGATGGAGAGGCGCCAGTTGCTGAAGGATGACCAGCTGCGCTTCGCCGAGCGCGCACTGGCGTTGCGGTGTCCGGACCGGACCGAGGCCCACATGCAGGCTGCGCAGCTCCTGAACTGCCGGCGGGTTGAGGACACCGGGAACGACCTTTTTACGATCCTCAATCGTTGCCAGGAGGCGCTCATGCGCGGGGGATTGGCCCGCTGGTCGGCGAGCGGGCGACTCAGCCGCACCCGGCGCATCATCTCGATTAAGGAGGAGGTCCGGCTCAACAGCCAGCTCTGGGATCTAGCCTCGGAGGTGCTGGCAGCCTAGCTCGAGGATGGGAGAGGGCGTCAGGCGACCGGCGCTCTCTCCCCCTTTTTGGCTCCGCCCGACGTTACCAGGCGCGGCGCGGCCCCGACGGCCCCAGATCAAACAGTTTGATGAGCCAATTCAGCTGGTCATGTTCAGGCGGGAAGTTTCGAACGAGGTCACCTTCGGCCATCATCTGAAGGGCCCGGGCTCCGCCTGTGCGCTTGATCTCAGAATAAATAGTGATCGGGGTAACGGGCCACTCATCTTGAATGGCTGGTCCCCTCGACGCGGCCGCCCATGCCGCCTGATCAGCGGTCGGGATGACCTGTGCCCAAAGCGTCAGGCTGCCCTTTCGCTCGCCAACGGCGTAAAGATTCCACAAAGCCTCCGGGCGCCGATAGAACACGTCCAGGACGGCAGCAAGGATCCGCTCGTCATTGTCCTCGTCCCATTGGACGGCGAAACGCCGCTCGTGGAGCGCAGGGGCAGAACCTTCCTCGATATTGATAGGCAAAGAGTAGATCGTCCACGGCAATGCGGGCCGCAGATCGTGAACAAGACGCAATGGGTACATGAGATTTTCCTCGGCCTTTTCGGGGCCAACGGTTAACCGGCTTTCGGCCGGACTGCACTGGAATCAGCTGCAGCACGGACATCAGACCATGCGGGAAAGAAAACTTCAACCCGTCGTCGTCGGGCAGGCGGCAGCGGCAGCGCGCGGATGGCGGCGGCGGCGCGGCGGCGGCGGACGGACGGAGCACGTGGGGTCGGTTTCGCTGAATTTTGAGTGATATGCAGGATAGCCTGCCGGCTGCTATTTGCTACAAATACTCTCACGCATGAGCGACGGCACGCACCTCACAGCCTGGGTCAGTCAGCAAACGAAGCAGCGGTTTGTCGCGCTGGCACGGCAGGGCGACGTGTCGGAGTCGGCGCTGCTCAAGCACCTGGTCGAGCTGACTTTGCAGACTGCGAACCTAGATGGTTTTAAGGCCAGGGAGGAGGGCGAAAGACGGGTCGGACGCCTCAGCGTCCGACTACGGCCGGATGACCAGCTGTTGCTGCGTGAGCGGTCGCGGTCGCGCGGTATGCCGGCGGCCACGTATGTGTCAGTGCTGGTGAGGGCCCACCTCCATTCTCTCTCGCCGCTGCCGAAGGAAGAACTCTTGGCGCTAAGGCGGGTCGTTTTGGAGCTGGCTGCGGTGGGACGCAACCTGAATCAGCTGGCTCGGGCGGCCAACCAAGGCGAGCGTGTGAGCGGACCGGGACGGGATGATCTGCGGGCGCTGCTGAAGGTCTGTGAGGGCCTGCGAGACCACGTCAAGGGACTGATCACGGCCAATGTCCGATCATGGGCTCAAGGCTATGCCGAGCCCGAATAGCGAGCCTCTATTCGATCTACTGAGCTACGGTCGCAGGGGACCCAACCGGCGGGACCAGCTATCCCCGGCCGACATTCGGCAGATTTCACGCACGGTCGGTCGGACGCCGGAAGTCATGATTAAGGTCCTGTCTCGAGGTGCGAACAACCCGAAGGCGGTAGGTAAGCATCTGGAGTACATCGGTCGGAAGGGAGAGGTGGAGCTCGAAACCGATACAGGGGACAAGCTGCACGACGCTAAAGAACTATTGGACGACTGGGATCTCGATCTGGACGAATACCGCAGCCGGACTGATCTGACGGCAACAGACGGCAAGCAGCAGCCCAGGCTGGTGCACAAGGTGCTGTTCTCCATGCCGGCTGGGACGCCTCCGGACAAGGTGCTCACGGCCGTCAAGAATTTCTGCCGAGAGGAATTCGCACTGAAGCATCGCTACGTGATGGCGCTACACACAGACGAACCCCACCCGCATGTCCATGTTGTGATCAAGGCCATGAGCGAGCACTGCGAGCGGCTCAACATCCGCAAGGCGACACTCCGGCAGTGGCGCGCCGACTTCGCCCGGCACCTGCGGGCACTTGGGGTACCGGCAAACGCAACACAACGGTATGTTCGAGGCGAAACTCGTACCCCGAAGTCCAATGGAATCTACCGGGCGAGCTTGCGGGGCCACTCGACGCACATTAGGGCGCGGACTGAAGCTGTCGCTATCGAGCTTGCAAAGGGGGGATTGCGGGTCGAGCCTGGCAAAGCCGCCATGATTCGGACAAGAAGTGAGATTCACCGCGCGTGGAGTATGGTGGCTGACATGCTGGTCCGAGAGCGGCGGCCGGATCTCGCTGACCAGGTCCGACATTTCGCTGATCACATGACTCCACCACTTACCGAGAAGGAAGTTATCGCGACCGATCTCCTCCAGCACGCCCAGCGGCGCCCCGTGCGAGAACGCGACGGGCGTCACCTCTGATAAAAATCTGCCAAGTGCTCACAGGCGATACTTAAAACTGTGACCGTAACGACCCATTGTGGTTCCTCCAAACTGAACGTCGGACACATTCAGTAGGCGAGGCAACTGCTGGAGCTGACCGGCTTCAGCTTCCTGCCTGTATAGGTACAACACCGAGACATATAGACCGGCAATCGAATTGACGCAGTTCTTGAGGTTCGCCTTCTCGAAGTGATCGTGCCGTTGATGCTTCACTTTGTTGTGGTGCTGCCACCAAAACGGTGCTTGTCCTTGCGTCCAGTCGACCCACGGATGAAGTGTCAAACCGAAGCGCGGAAGGATCACCTCGAATCCGCCAAAGTTTGGAATGCCTCCCGTAACTATCGGGAAGTAAGCGCTGATATTGTCGGCCATCGAGTTTGGGTCAAATACTTGACAAAGCTGTTTGAGTACGACATCGACCTCGGCGCAGGAGGCGAGGAACACGCGCGCTATTTCAATCGAATAAGTGCCGTCATTCCCTGAGAGGTCCACGAAGCGCGCAAGCCTCTCGAGATCCTCTTCCAATGCTAGGAAGTAGTTCCAGTGGATCAGGGGTGACTGTCTTTGTATGGCCATATTATTACAGGGCTTGATCAGCGGATTCGTATCTTTCGACCGACATAGCCTCCGAGTATTGGACCAACTAACGCCCCTATACCCCCAAAAGGCGCACCGAGTAGGAGGCCTATGCCAGCACCCGTGAGCACATTCTCTTGTCTCAGTCGCTGCCTCCTACCGGCGGAAAATGGCGCCCGGGTGTGCCCGTTCCAGCCGCGCGCTGTTCGGGTACTCACGTGCTGCTTTTGACGATTGCAGCTAATGCAGGCCGCATAAAGGTTACTAAGTCGATCACTACCTCCGAGTGCGCGTGGCACTGAGTGTTCAATCTCCCAGGCGCCGCGTTGATCGAAATTACCATAGTTGGTAAACGCCAACTTCTTGTGACAGATATGACAGTAGCCACTCGTCCGGTCGTAAATCGCCCGAAGGCGCTGACTGTCAGATTTCATAACTAGAAAACCTCCCTTCTGGCGATTTTACACGGGTCAGGTTGTCGTCGGCGGGAATAGACGTAGCGGGGGCTGGAAGAGACGAGTTGCGCTTGGTGTTTCCTTCTCAGTCACACCAGCGAATGCGTCCGCGTGTCAGCCAGAAATGCGAGCGGCAACCAGATTGCAAGAATATGGACGGCTTCATCGATGGTCGCCCGCAGTCATCGACACATATGTCCCAACGTGGAGCGATGCCCTGTGCGACGAGTAGTTCGATCGGGCGCCCGCAGCCGCATGGACACCGCATCCCTACACACCAATCCTCGTCACCATCTCGCGCCAGCACTATGTTACGGCGCGGGAGTTGTGGAGGGAGGCTATCTCCCTCGACGACCTTTAGACGGCGAGGCGGTAAGGCGAGCGCTTTGAATCGACGCCACCACAATGGGGGCCTCATGCGGCCCTCGCCTCCGCGCGCAGACCGAGGAACGGTAAACCCAGCAAGGGCTCAAGTGATCCTCGACCGAGGGATGAGTTGTGTGCAGTGGGGAACGCAGATTCGGGAGTGTATTCCTCCTCGCATGCGGCAAGGCTGAATTGCGTTCGGGCGTACCTCTCGTTGCTCTCGTGTCTGTATGGGTAGGCTCGTGCAATGAATTCATTCATGCACGCGGATGCAGCACGCATGTTCAACGTGATCACGGCCGGTGCTTCGTCCAATATGCCGGGAAGATAGCCGGCCTGCACCTCTTCGCGATGCGCATCTGGTGCCGCGTTTCGCAGGTACTCTCCGCGCAGACTCTCGGGCGAATACACGCCCCGGTCGAGAAGCGTAGACCGGCCGGGTTGCACATAGTCGATTCGGCCGCACACATCCCCGATCGCCGGTATACCGTGAGCATCGCGGACTGGGATGATCACCCCGACATCGAACAGGGGCAGCAGGAATGCCGTCGAGATGAGGTCGGCGATCTGTCGGGCTTCGAGCGAATCGACGCCGCAAAAGAGCACGTCGCACTGGCCTGCGGCGATGACAGCGTCCCGGGTCGAGATTGACAGCGGAATGGGCTCCGCGACACCTTCTCCTCGATAGGTTGCAACAGCTTCCGCGAAGGCCTCCACTTTCAGACGCCTAGCGTGAGCGTCGCGTAGTGTAGAGTTGAGGATGCGGGTGAGATTCTTCAATTCGATTCGGTCGAAGTCGATCAACTTTGCGCGACCGAATCCCAATCGACACCCCTGTTCAGCAGACACAGATCCGGTTCCTGAAACGCCGATGAAGCCAGCGGTGAGGCGGCCGAGCTCGCGGCGCATGTCACTTGTAAACGCCATGGGTCGGCGACCAAATTGGCTGGTGGTCGGATCCTGCTCCCACCAATATAAGAGGTCATGTCCGGCGACTGAGACGAGATCGATTGGCCGGGCTTCCAAGTCTCGACCATACCAGCGAGCGCGCACGGCTCCGTTTGGCACCATAATGGCTGAACCGTGGAACTCGCCGTGACTCTGCAGCAGACTTTCTAGGACTCCTCGGTCGCTTTCGTCATCAGAGTCCGAGAAAGCAAAGTAGCCTCCGGGGTGCGAATGGATCGCCACGACCGTGAGATCTTCGCTCTCGGCTCGATCCAGTGCCTGCTC
>Ga0335077_10000331_pt1 | contig 51170 bp, 40 predicted proteins | sample Lox_Sample_31_FD_207151 | JGI IMG/M metagenome (GOLD analysis project Ga0335077, IMG submission 207151) | Soil microbial communities from Loxahatchee National Wildlife Refuge, Florida, United States - Lox_Sample_3.1 | ecosystem: Environmental > Terrestrial > Soil > Wetlands | place: USA... | reverse complement strand
CGGGTCGTCGTTCTGGGCAATGACGTTCTCCAGGAAGACCCGCAGGCCCCCAACATTGCCAGCCTACTGGAAGCCAATGGCTATAGGGTCGCCCGCACCGTAGGCGACGCGTCGATTTACGTATGCTGCTCCCGGCCATGACGCAGGGGTATAATCATCCGGTTTGCCTATGACCACCACACAAACCGAATTGCGCCTGGCCGGGCGAATGTCGCGGCTGGGAACCGAAACTGCCTTTGAAGTCCTGGTGCGTGCCCGCGCTTTGGAGCGCCAGGGACGACACATCATTCATCTCGAAGTCGGCGAGCCAGACCAGGACACGCCCGCCAATATCGTCGAGGCCGCGGTAGACGCCCTCCATCAGGGCGCCACACATTACGGCCCGGCGGCCGGGCTGCCGGATCTGCGCGAGGCCATCGCCGAGGATGTGTCCAAGTCGCGCGGCATCAAAGTGAGCGCCGACGAGGTGGTGGTTGTGCCCGGCGGCAAGCCCATCATCTTCTTCAGCATTCTCGCACTGATTGAAGAAGGCGACGAGGTCATCTATCCCAACCCCGGTTTTCCCATCTATGAGTCGATGATCAACTTTCTGGGCGGAAAACCCGTACCCGTCCACCTGCGTGAAGACCGCGACTTCCGCCTCGACGTTGACGAACTGGCGAAAGACATCACGGATCGTACCCGGCTCATCATCATCAACTCGCCGCAGAACCCCACTGGCAGCGTCATGTCCAAGGAAGACGTGCAGGACCTGGCGGCAGCCATTGGCGACCGCGACATCATGGTAATGAGCGACGAAATCTATCATCGCCTGCTGTTTGAGGGTGAGCATTACAGCATCGCTGCGGTGAATGGCTTCAAGGACCGCACGATCATTCTGGACGGCTTCTCGAAGACCTATGCCATGACGGGATGGCGAATGGGCTATGGCGTCATGCGGGCCGACTTGGCAACGCACATCGCGCGGCTGATGGTCAACTCCAACTCATGCACGGCAACATTCACCCAAGTGGCAGGCATTGAAGCCCTGCGCGGTGACCAGGGCGAAGTGGAAAAGATGCGGCTGGAGTTCGAGCATCGCCGTGATGTGTTCGTGAATGGCATTAACAAGATTCGGGGATTCTCCTGCCGGCTGCCCAAGGGCGCGTTCTACGCGTTTCCGAACATTACGCAGACGGGCTGGCCGTCGAAAAAGCTGGCCGACGCGCTGCTGGAAGAAGCGGGTGTGGCGGCGCTGTCGGGGACCGCATTTGGGGCATTCGGCGAGGGGTACCTGCGGTTCAGCGTGGCCAATTCAATTGAGAACATCCAGATCGCGCTCGACCGGATTGATCAGTGGGCCAAGAAGCATTTGTAAGTTAGTTGGATTGGTAAGGTGAGGCCCGCTGCAAGGCGGGCTTTTTCGTGGAGACTTGCATGACGCAGAAAAAGTTCTGCGTGTTCGCCACCGCCGACATCGGGGACGCGGCCCTCCATCGCCTGCGCGAGCGCGGCTACGAGATCGAGGTCTATCCGCAACCCGATCCGCCGCCGAAGAGTTTAATCATCGAAAAAGTTCGTAGAGGTATTGACGGCCTCATCACCACCCTTCGCGACAAGATTGACGCCGAGGTGTTCGAGGCCGGCAAGGGTACGCTGAAAGTTGTGGCGCAGTACGCAGTGGGATTCGACAACATCAACCGCGCCGACGCCAACCGATACAAGGTTCCTTTTACCAATACGGCCGACGTGCTCACCGAGGCCACAGCGGAGTGGGCTTTCTTTGCGCTCGCCGACCTGGCGCGGAAACTATGGAGCGCTGAACATCTGGTGCGCGAGAACAAGTGGGGTTACTGGCATCCCTATCTGCCGTTCCTGGGCGATGAGGTCACCGGCAAGACCATGGGCGTTCTCGGCACCGGGCGGATCGGCCAGGCGGTCATCAAGAAGTGCATCGGCTTCGACATGAACATCTTGTGTTACGAAGCCATGGGACCAAATGAAAAGCTGATTCGTGATGTCCAGCAGCAGATGGAACTGCGCTACGGCAGCGGAATGCAGCGCGAGCGCACCAGTATTAAGTACGTCACGATCGATGAGGCTCTCAGCAAGAGTGACTTCATCAGCATTCACGTGCCCCTCCTGCGTGAAGGCGAGAGCGACACGCCGACCTATCACCTGATCAACGAGCGAACGCTGCGCATGATGAAGCCGACCGCGTACCTGGTGAACACCTCGCGCGGGCCGGTGGTGGATGAGAAAGCGCTTGCCAAGGCACTTAAGGAGAAGTGGATTGCCGGAGCCGCGCTGGACGTCTACGAGACCGAGCCACTCCCTCCCGACTCGCCGCTGCGCGATCCCGAGATCGAGGATCGCTGCCGCTTATATCCGCACTTCGCCAGCGCCGCGCGGATTACGCGGCTGTCGGTCGATCCCAACCTAGGAATGGCGGGGCGTTGCGTGCAGGGGCTGATTGACGTGCTGGAGCAGAACTACGGCGGAGACGTGACGAAGATGCCGTATGTGGTGAATAAGGAGGGGTTCCATTAACGGTGGCCATTCGCCGTAACCCGCCGATCATTGCCAGGGAAGAACCAGCAGCGCGTTGCGCACTGCGTCGATCAATGCGTGCGTTGATCCAGTGACAAACAGGTTGCCGCTGCGCCTCCAGAAAATGGAGAACGGCACTCCGATAACGCAATGGACAACCAGCAATTGAACTATCAAGAGGGGCAGCGGAATCAGGCCCAGGCCCACGGGAAGGTGCCAGAGTCCCCAGAGCGCTGATACGAATAAAGCTGTTGCCCAGCCTCGGCGGTCGCCGGGATGATGCAGGTGTGAATCGAACGCGCCGCGAAATGAGACCTCCTCCAGAACAAAAGAAATCGGCACGTACAGCAACAAAGAACCCATACCGGCGGAGAGCCGCTGAGCCAGCGTGCGATGCGCCATCCCGCCCGCAATGGCTCCGCCGACCATGATCGTTATGCCGATACCGCCTGCGATTACCAGGCACATAACGAGGGGCCGCACCGTCGCGTGATGAAAGTTGCGTAGGGCGTAAGCGGCAGCGACTGAACCCGCGACTGCGGAAAGGTAGAAGCCAATCCTTACCGGATGCGGTCCCGTACGCAAGTCGGCCACCAGACGATAAGCAGGGTAAGCAGCGAGCAGTGCTGCCATCGCCCATCCCGCTCCATCCAGGCGGAATGAAGGCGCGTCTCGCACCCATAGTGCTCGCAAAGGCCGCCGCCGCACGCCCCACTGAAACGCTGCGGTAATTGGGATTCCCAGTAACAGATAAAGATTGACGTTTAAGTGAAGAGCGATTCCAAGTGCAACCCAGATCGCAACTGTTACGGTGATCTCAATTGCGCGTCTTAACTGGCTCGTTCGGGAGACGGTGGCCGCATTCACAATTGTGCTCCGCGGTGGTGCGAACTGGCTTACTTCGTTGCCATCGCCCCCACAAGCGAGTGGAAGATCTTAGCGCCGTCGGTCATGCCCAGTTCGGGTGCGGCGGCGCGCTCGGGATGCGGCATCATGCCCAGAACATTGCGGCCTTCATTGCAGATTCCGGCGATGTTGTCGAGGGAGCCGTTGGGATTGGCATCGGCGGTAACCTCGCCTTCCGATGTTGTATAGCGGAAGATAATGCGGTCCTGGTCATTCAGTTCGGCCAGCGTCGGCTCATCGCAGAAGTAGTTTCCTTCCATGTGGCCGATGGGAATTTCAAGCACCTCGCCTCGCGTGAGTTGCTGCGTAAACGGCGTGTTGGTGCTCTCGACGCGAATGTGCACCGGCTTGCAGACGTACTTCAAGCCGGCGTTGCGCATAAGGGCGCCGGGCAGCAGGCCGGCTTCACAGAGAATCTGGAATCCGTTGCAGATGCCGAGCACGAGGCCGCCCTCGGCGACGAAGTTGCGGACCGATTCCATCACTGGTGAGAACTTGGCGATGGCGCCTGTCCGCAGGTAATCTCCGTAGGCAAAACCGCCGGGCACGATGATGGCGTCGCAACCTTGCAGGTCAGGCGAGTCGTGCCAGAGGAAGGTGACTGGCTGTTTCGCGACTTCCGCAATGGCCCAGTACGCGTCGTGGTCGCAATTGGAACCAGGGAAGATGATGACGCCAAATCTCATACGGAAGACTCTTCGTTGCGGCGGTAAAGTTGAGTGTAGCATCTCATTCGAGACCGCTGGAGAGGGTAGGCATCTAATCAATCATGCAGTTTGCGCAGCACATCAACATTACGGGTGGCGCGTTGCGGCAGTGGCTCGTCGCACAGTGTTACGACTCGGCTGTGGTCGGCGCGCTGTGGTGGCTCGGGCTGCAGTATCTGCATGTTCCGTGGGCGCCGTTCTGGGCGGTTCTGGCAGCGCTGTTGCAATTCATTCCGCACATCGGACCGACCCTGGCGGTGATGGGGCCGGCACTGGTTGCGTTGTTTGCTGGCGGCTTCGAACAGTTGCTCTATGTCATCATTCTTTACGGCGGGATTGTGGTACTGGACGGGCTCCTGCTGCAGCCGGTGATCATGCGACGCACCGCGCGCGTGCCTATCTGGGCCTCGCTGATTGTGCCGCTGTTGCTGGCCCTTGTTTTCGGATTTTGGGGACTGCTGCTGGCCGCCCCGCTGCTGGCGGTGATCTTCGCCTATCGAGGGCGCGGTAAGGAGCAAATACCGAATATTCCCCGTCAGACGCCGCCCGGGCAGGTGATCACTGGCGGGCGACTGATTGCGCCGGAAGCGCCGACGGGGAGTGCGCCGCCGCAAGATTGATGCGAACGATCGGAAAAGCGCAACCACGGATTCCCACGGATCAACACGGATAATCCATATGAGAAGAACATAAACGGAGTAGCAGCAGGGCGTTGTGCCTGCTGATATGGATTTTGATCCGTGTAATCCGTGAAAATCCCTGGTTGCGATTTCGTCGCGCTTTTCCACACTTTCCTCAGCCCGCAACCGGCGCATCACACGAATAGAATAGAGACAGAACGCCAAGGGACCGCATGTCGCAACCGCAATTTGTTCATCTTCATTTGCACACCGATTACTCACTGCTGGACGGCGCCTGCCAGATTGAGCGCCTGGTCCGCCGCGTTAAGGAGCTTGACATGCCGGCTGTGGCGGTCACTGACCACGGCAACATCTTTGGGGCGGTGGAATTTCACAACGCCGCCAAAGAGCAGGGGCTGAAGCCGATCATCGGTTGCGAGCTTTACATTTGCAAGAAGGAGGACCATCGCACCGACAAAGAGGGGGACACCTACAACCACCTTGTGGTGCTGGCCGAAAACGAAGAGGGCTATCGCAACCTCGTCAAGATTGTATCCGAGGCGTCGCTGCACGGCTTCTATTACAAGCCACGGGTGAGCAAGCGGTTCCTGGCCGAGCACGCCAAGGGATTGATCGGTCTCTCGGCTTGCCTGAAAGGCGAAGTTGCGGAGAACTTAAAGGAAGGGAAGTACGACGCGGCGCGGAAGGCCGCCGGTACCCTTCGTGACATCTTCGGCGAAGGCAATTTCTATCTCGAAATCCAGGACCAGGGGCTACCCGACGAGAAGCGCATCCAGTCCGACCTGCTGGCGTTAGAGCAGGAGCTTGGGCTGCCGCTGGTCGCAACCAACGACAGTCACTATCTTTGCGAAGATGACTCCCACGCCCAGGACGTGATGGTCTGCATTCAGACAGGAAAGTCGATTAATGACACCGAACGGCTGAAGTTTCACGGCAACCAGTTTTACGTAAAAAGCGCGGCAGAAATGGCCCAGGTGTTTGCGGGGCGCGAAGACATGTTGGCGCGCACGCTGGAGATCTCTGAACGCTGCAATTTGCGGCTGGAGAAAGTACACGACCCGTTCCCGCAGTTCGAGGTACCGGCAGGGTATTCCCTTCCCGACTACTTCGATCACATTACGCGGGAAGGCTTCGCCCGGCGGCTCGAAATGCTGCGCGAATTGCAGGCGGCGGGCCGGCTGAAACATTCGCTAGCGGAATACGAGCACCGTCTCTCGCGCGAGATCGGCATCATCCGGCAGATGCAGTATGCCGGATATTTCTTGATCGTGTGGGACTTTATCCGCTACGCGAAGGAGCGGAACATTCCCGTTGGCCCGGGCCGTGGATCGGCGGCGGGAGCGCTGGTCGCTTACGCGCTGGGCATCACCGACATCGACCCGCTTCAGAACGAGCTGCTTTTCGAGCGCTTCCTGAACCCGGAGCGCATCAGCCTGCCCGACATCGACATCGACTTCTGTATGAACCGTCGCGGCGAGGTCATTGACTACGTTACTCAGAAGTACGGTCGCGATCAGGTGGCGCAGATCATCACCTTCGGCACGATGGCGGCCAAGGCGGCGATCAAAGATTCCGGCCGTGCGATGGACATCCCCTACGGCGACGTGGAACGTATCACCAAGATGGTGCCGAACACGCTGAACATCACGCTTGAGCAGGCGTTGAAGGATTCGCCCCCGCTCGCGACTGCCTACCAGAATGAGCCACAAACGAAGGAGTTGATCGACACTGCCAAACGTCTGGAAGGTCTGGTGCGCAACTCGGGTGTTCATGCCGCAGGGGTAGTCATAGCACCGCAACCGCTCACTGATCTGGTGCCGCTGCATCGCACCAAGAACGACGAAATCGTCACCGCGTACGACATGAACGCAGTGGAGAAGCTGGGCCTGCTGAAGATGGACTTCCTGGGGCTCACCACGCTCACCATCCTGGATGACGCGCTGCGCCTAATTTCGCAGACGCGGGGCGAGCGGATCGATCTGCAGAAGCTTGCGTTGGATGACAGCGTCACGTACGAAAAGGTCTTCCATACGGGACTGACATCGGGGGTCTTCCAGTTTGAATCGCACGGCATGCGCGACGTGCTGCGGCATTACAAGCCGACGTGCGTGGAAGACCTGACCGCGTTGAACTCCCTCTATCGGCCCGGGCCGCTGCAGGGCGGCATGATCGAAGACTTCATCGAGCGCAAGTGGGGACGCAAGAAGATCGAATATCCGCTTCCAGAGCTGGAACCGATACTGGCGGAAACTTTCGGCGTCATCGTTTACCAGGAGCAGGTGATGCAGATCGCCAACCGACTGGCGGGATACTCACTGGGTGAGGCGGATTTGCTGCGGCGCGCCATGGGCAAGAAGGACCCTGAGGCAATGGCGCGGCAGCGCGAACGCTTCGTGCGAGGGGCGGTAGAGCGCGGCTTCCCGCAAAAGAAGGTCGAGAAACTCTTTGACCTGATGCAGCAGTTTGCCGGCTACGGCTTCAACAAGTCACACTCCGCGGCGTATGCACTGCTTGCCTATCAGACTGCGTATCTCAAGACGCACTACCCGGTCGAGTTTATGGCCGCGCTGCTCACCTCGGTTTCCGGCAGCACCGACGACGTCGTGAAGTACATCAACGAGTGCCGCGAGATGGGCATACCAGTCGAACCGCCTGACATCAACGTGAGCGATGCCTACTTCACGCCGCACGGCGATGCGATTCGCTTCGGTCTGGCGGCAGTGAAGAATGTTGGACACAATGCGATAGAGTCGATCGTGGCGGCACGAAAGGCATTGGCCAGGTTCACCTCTTTCTTTCAGTTCTGCGAAAAGGTTGATCTGCACCTGCTGAACAAGCGGGTCATCGAGTCGCTCATCAAGAGCGGCGCCATGGATTCCTTGGGCCGCCGCGCCCAGTTGATGGCCGTGGTTGACGGCGCCATGGAGCACGCCGCCAAAACGCAGAAGGACGCGGCGCTGGGCCAGCACGGCCTGTTCGGCGTCTTCCACGATGAAGAGCCTCATGCAGCGGAGAAGCCGCTACCCAACACCCCTGATTGGGACGAGCACGAACGGCTCGCAAATGAGAAAGAGATCCTCGGTTTCTTCATCACCGGACATCCGCTGGAGAAATATCGCGACAAACTGCTCGATTTCAGCGCGCTCGCCACCACCGACGTGGCCTCGCTGAAGTCTTCCACCGGCCGCGACGAAATCCTGATTGGCGGAATGCTGCGGAACATTCGCGTCGCCAAGTCCAAGAAGGGAGATCTGTACGCGCAAGGTCAGCTGGAGGACATGAACGGCTCGGTGGACATTCTGTGCTTCGCCGACGCCTACCGGCGGCTCGCCGACCGGATCCGGCTTACGGTTCCCGTGTTGGTTCGGGGCGGCGTGCGCGTGGAAGAAGGCTCCAACTCCAAGGTCCTCATCAGCGACATTACGCCCCTCGAGGAAGCCAAGCCAAAATTGCCTAACCACCTGCGAATCAAGGTGCCGCTGGAGAACGTCTCGCCGACTGCGATTGATGAGCTCCATGTGCTGTGCCGGGAGCACAAGGGGGAGGCCCGCGTTTTGTTCGATCTGGAGCGCAAGGGCGACTTCACCGTGGTGATGGAGGCGGAAGGCTATAATGTGTTGCCGGACAGGGCGTTCATCCATCGCGTGGAAGAGCTGTGCGGGCGCGGCAGCGTGCGCGTGGTGGATTGAGCGAAGGCGACCTCACCATGGGAAGTTCCTCCAAATTGCAGGACGAGCTGGAAAGGATCGAGCAGCAGATCGAGCATCTGCAAAGCGCCGCCGGTGACAACAAGGAGGCGCAACGTGAGTTGCAGGCGGCGCAGGAGCGCATCGCATCCCTCAAGCGCCAGATGTCGGGGCAACTGAGCACCTGGGAGCGCGTTGAGGTGGCGCGGCATCCCATGCGTCCCTATCCGCTGGATTACATCGAGCGCATCTTCCCCGACTTCAGCGAAATTCACGGTGACCGGGCCTTCGCCGATGATCCCGCCATGATCACCGGCATGGCACACTTCCACGGCCGGGAGGTAGCGATTCTCGCCACGCAGAAAGGCCGCGACACCAAGCAGCGACTGTATCGTAACTTCGGGCAGCCGAATCCGGAGGGCTATCGCAAGGCGCTGCGGATGATGAAGTTTGCCGAGAAGTGGCAGCGGCCGGTGATTGCTCTCGTTGATGTGCAGGGCGCATATCCCGGGCTCGGCGCGGAGGAGCGCGGCCAGGCAGAAGCCATCGCCCGTAACCTGCGCGAGATGGCGCGGCTGAAAGTGCCGTTCATCGCGGCCATCACCGGAGAGGGCGGCAGCGGCGGGGCGCTGGGTATTGCCGTGGCTGACCGGGTGCTGATGCTGGAGGACAGCTTCTACTCTGTCATTTCGCCCGAGGGTTGCGCCGCCATCATGTGGCGCGATTCCGGCAAGAAAGAGTTGGCGGCACAGGCCATGCGCATCACCGCCAAGGACAATCTGGAGCTTGGTCTTTGTGACGATGTGGTTCCGGAGCCGCCCGGGGGAGCACACACCGACTACGACGCTGCTGCTAACCTGTTGGCGGACGCTCTGGAAAAACACTTAAGTGAGCTGGAGAAGAAACCAATTTCAGAACTGCTCGACGGCCGCTATAAGAAGTTCCGCAACATCGCGCGGTACTTCGAGACTGTGGAAGCAACTGCGAGCACGCCGGCGTAGCTCGGGTGGAGCGGGCCTTCGGGCCCACCTTCCAGGCAACCGCACCAGTACACATCCGCCGCTGAGGTCCCACGACCTCAGCGGCGGATGTGTTTTTCTGAACTTGTGCACGGACGCGGCGCTAAAAAGCGCCGCTCTAGCCGGCTTTAGCCGCGCAACGCCGCGGCTACCTTTTCAGGAGTAAAGGGCACCGACCGCATCCGCACCCCCACCGCATCGAAAACCGCATTTGCAATAGCCGAGGGCACGACGGCCGCTGCAGGTTCGCCGACACCCCAGGGCTTTTCCGTTGGCCGGTCGATGAGGTCAATGTCCACGTCCGGAACCTCAGGAAACGTCAGGATGGGATAGCTGTTCCAGTCGAGGCTGGTGACATGGGAGCGGTCGAAGGTGACCTCTTCCTTCAGCGTGCGGCTTACGGTCTGCACGACGTTGCCTTCGATCTGGTTCCTGACACCATCGGGATTAATAATCTGCCCACAGTCCTGCACGATGGCAAAGTGCTTGACGCGGATGTCGCCGCTCTTGCGGTTGACCTCCACGTCGGCCACTGCGCCAACGTAGGTGCGCGTGAGTTCGTACTTGATGTAGGTGACACCTCGGCCAGCGGCAACCTCGCCGCCAGCGGACTTGGCATTACTCCGACCTTGCCATTTCGCCAACGTCTTCAGCCGATTCAACAACTCGGTGCCCCGCTGATCTTTGCTGATGTAGCGGAGCCGGAACTCGAACGGATCGGCGCCCGCAGCAACGGCCAGTTCGTCCACGAAGGACTCGTTGCAAAACGTATTCTGCATGCGTCCCGGAGCGCGAATCCATGATGGACGGAACGGCGTCTCCGCCAGCCGATGGGCCACGGTCTTCACGTTGGGAAAGGCGTAAGGGATTGCCGAGTTGTTGATGATGTTACCGGGGAACATCCCCTTCTCGCAGGGCAGTCCGGCCAGATCTGCTGCCAGTAGTTTGACGTTGCCGCCGCCGCCCTCCGGGACGTAGAGCTGGGAATACCAGGCGACGACACCGCCGCTGGCATCGAGCCCCGCCTGAAGGTCCATCAGCGTCGGCGGGCCCTTCGGGTCCCAGCCGTTCTCGTCGTCGCGCATCCACTGCACCCGCACCGGCCGCCCTACGGTTTTGGCCAGCAGGGCCGCATCCCCAGCCGCGTCTTCGTGGCCATTACGGCCGTAGCACCCGGAGCCTTCCACATATAGGACCTGTACGTCGCTGTCCTTCATGGAAAGCATGGCAGCAAGCTGAGTGCGCGTATCGTGCGGCGCTTGCGTCGCTGACCAGCACGTAAGCTTGCCGTCCTTGAAGTCGGCGACCGCACATGACGGTCCCATCGAGGCGTGAGAGTGAATGGCGAAGTTGTAGCTTGCGCTAATTTTCTTAGCAGCCTGCTGCAGCGCCTGTTCGGCATTGCCCACGTTGCTGGTCACATCGTCTTTGTTGACCTTCGTAGCGCGCACATACTCCCACAGCTTGCTTTGTTCCGGCAGGCCGTCCCAGCTGGACCAGCTCGCCTTCAGCTTGCGCGCTGCCAGAACGGCGCCCCATTCGCTCTCGGCCACGACGCCCAGGAAGTTGCCCTGCCGTACTACTTTGACCAAGCCGGGAATGTCTTTAACCGAGTTTTCATCGACACTCTGCAGGCTGGCGCCCATGGCCGGCGGCCGTATCACGCGGCCATGCAGCATGCCCGGCACTTTGAAGTCCTGAACGTAAGTAAATTGTCCTGTGACTTTGGGTGGAATGTCGGAGCGGGGAATCGACTTTCCCACAATCTTGTACTTCGCCGGATCCTTAAGCGGCGCCTGCTTGTCAAGCTTGAGCGAGAAGTTTTTTCCGCCGATCAGATCGCCGTAGGTGACCTGCTTGCCGCCGCCTCGCACCGTACCCTGCTCGACGACAAGATCGCCGACAGGAACGCCAAGCTTTCTCGCCGCTTCCTGCAACAAGGCTTGCCGGGCCGTGGCAGCCGCCTGGCGAATCTGAATGCCTCCGTTTTGGATGGTGAGGCTGCCCCATGTCTTGCCCTGCGCCGGCGTGACGGTTGTGTCCCCTTCGATCAGCGCGATGCTCGTCAGCGGCACATCCAACTCCTCGGCCATGATTTGGGGCAAGGCTGTGCTGACGCCGGTGCCCAGCTCCACCTTGCCGGAGTAGAGGGTCACGCGGCCACCAGGATCGATGGTGAGATAGGCATCAACTTCATCCAGGGCCACAGGCTTGGACGAGGTCGCGCTCTGCGTATCGGCTGCAGTCAGAACGCCTCTAAGGGAGAAACTAACGACCAGGACGCCGGCGGCTTCCAGGAACTCGCGACGGGTTGGTTTGCCGGTCAGCATCGTTGGCTTCTCTCAGGCCCGCGCAGAGGCGCGCTTGACCGCGCGGACAATGCGCAGATGCGTGCCACAACGGCACAAGTTATTGGCCAGGGCCTGCTTGATCTGAGCCTCACTGGCGCTTTTGTTATGAGCCAGAAACGCGGCCGCCTGCATGATCATGCCGCTTATGCAGAAGCCGCACTGCGCGGCCTGCTCGGTGATAAAGGCCTCCTGTATGGCAACCAGCTTCCCGGAAGGGGCCAGACCTTCCAGACTGACGACCTTCTTCTTGCCCACGGTCGAAAGTGGCGTTATGCAGGAGCGCACCGCCTTGCCGTCAAGGTGCACAGTGCAGGCACCGCACTGCCCCAGGCCGCATCCGAAGCGCGGCCCGTGCAGTCCAAGATTGTCACGCAAAACATAGAGCAACGGAATGTCGGGATCGTCAACCGTTACCCGCTTGACTTGGCCGTTAATACTGAGGGGAATCGTCTTAGCCGACATGGTCTTCTAGACTTGCAAAAACGGCACGATTGTACACCCAACCCGTGCGTTGACAAGATGGAAATGAAGTTCGTCAAAGGTTCCGTCGGTCTCGACGCTTGGAACGACCCCGTTCCCCGTCGCCCGCTGCCTGGCCTATAATAAAAAGTTCGTCCCACCACCGATCAGGTCAGAAGTAAGGGGTTTGGATGGCCACAACCGAGATTGCAGTAAGCGGCGCCGAGCGCGACGCCGTGCAAACGCCTGTCGTCAACAACTTCAGCATACAAGTTGCCACCGTAAACGGCTCCGGATCGCAGAGCGCCAACACCGTGTTGTTGCGCACGATCTTTCAGATGGGCGTCCCCGTCTCCGGCAAGAACATGTTCCCCTCAAACATCGCCGGACTGCCCACGTGGTACACGATTCGGGCAAGCAAGAAGGGCTATGTCGCGCGCAAGAAGGAAATTGATTTCCTGGTGGCGATGAATCCTGAGACCGCCAAAGAAGACGTCATGTCGCTGGCGCCGGGAGCCGCGGCGCTGTACGACGAGCCGCTGAAGCTGAACGAGCTTCGCTCCGACCTGACCTTCTACGCAGTGCCCTACGACAAGCTCTGCGCCGCCGTCTGCCCCGAAGCCAAACTGCGCAAGCTGGTCAAGAACATGATCTACGTCGGCGTGGTGGCACAATTGCTCAACCTCGATATGGCCGAAGTGGAGAAGGCGCTGCGCAAACAGTTCGCGAAGAAGGTGAAGGCTGCCGATCTCAACTGGAATGCAGCGAAGGCCGGCTACGACTATGCCGCCGCGTCCCTCGCCAAGTCCGACCCGTTCACCATCGAGCGCATGGACAAGACCGCAGGAATGATCATCATCGACGGCAACTCAGCCGCCGCGATGGGCAGCATGTTTGCGGGCGTGACAGTGGTGACATGGTATCCCATTACGCCCTCGTCGTCGCTGGTGGAGAGCCTGATTGACTACATGAAGGAGTACCGCATCGGTCCTGACGGCAAGGCGACCTTCGCCATCGTGCAGGCGGAAGACGAGCTCGCTGCGATTGGCATGGTGCTGGGCGCAGGCTGGGCCGGCGCACGCTCCATGACCGCGACAGCGGGTCCAGGTATTTCTCTCATGGCGGAGTTCGCCGGACTCGGATACTACGTCGAGATCCCCGGAGTCATCTGGGACATTCAGCGAGTTGGGCCATCCACTGGCTTACCAACGCGCACTTCGCAGGGTGACATCGAGTTCGTGGCCAAACTCTCACACGGTGACACTCGGCACGTCATGCTGATCCCGTGCAACCCGTCCGAATGTTTCAGCATGGCAAGCGAGGCCTTCGATCTTGCTGAGCAGTTGCAGACACCGGTGTTCGTCATGTCGGACCTCGACCTCGGCATGAACAACTGGATGTCGGAGCCGTTCCAGTATCCCGACAAGCCGCAAAAGCGCGGCAAAGTGCTGACGGCAGAGGATGTCGAGCGGTTGGGCGGCTTCGAGCGTTACAAAGACGTAGATGGCGACGCCGTCGGTTATCGCACGCTTCCCGGTACCGATCATCCCAAGGGCGCCTGGTTCGCCCGCGGCAGCGGCCACAACGAGAAGGGGCAATACAGCGAGCGTCCCGACGACTACGCCAACAACATGGACCGGCTGGCGCGCAAGTTCAACACCGCGCGCTCTCTGGTTCCCAGGCCGGAGATCCTGCGCGACGAAGGCAATGAAGTGGGCATCATCGCTTATGGCACGTCGCATCACGCCGTAGTTGAAACGCTGGATCAGTTGGGGAACGAATATGGCGTGAAGACCGACTATCTCCGCCTGCGCGCCTATCCCTTCACCGGCGAGACGCACAAGTTCATTGCGGGGCATAAGCGGGTCTATATCATTGACCAGAACCGCGACGGCCAGATGCTGCAACTACTGAAGCTTGATATTGCCGTGCCCGACATTGCGAAGCTGCGCGGCGTTCGCCATTACAACGGGCTGCCGATCGATGCCCGCTCCATCACCGACGACATCATTTCGCAGGAGGGCAAGTAGATGGCGACCGCTACCGCACCGCAGCCGAAAACGAACCGCATAGGACTTACGGTAGTTGATTATCGCGGCGGCAAGACCACACTGTGCGCCGGATGCGGCCACAATACCATCTCCGAGCGCATCATTGAGGCCTTCTACGAGATGGGCGTTCAACCGGAGCGTGTCGTTAAGCTGTCGGGCATCGGCTGCTCTTCGAAGAGCCCAGCCTATTTCATGAACCGCTCGCACAGCTTCAACGCCGTCCATGGCCGCATGCCATCGGTCGCAACCGGCGCTGTGTTGGCGAATTCGAAGATCGTTGCCCTTGGTGTCAGCGGCGATGGCGACACCGCTTCCATCGGCATCGGACAGTTCGTACACCTGATGCGCCGTAATCTGCCCATTATCTACATCATCGAAGACAACGGTGTATACGGACTCACCAAGGGCCAGTTCTCGGCTACCGCTGACCTGGGCTCGAAGCTGAAGACCGGCGTCATCAACGACCTGCCTCCGATCGACACTTGCGCGCTGGCGATCATGCTGGGCGCGACGTTTGTTGGGCGCTCTTTCTCGGGCGACAAGCGGCAGTTGCAAACCATGCTGAAGGCCGCTCTGGCGCATCGCGGCACAGTGCTGCTGGACGTGATTTCTCCTTGCACCACGTTCAATGATCACGAAGGCTCGACCAAGTCGTACAAGTTCGTCAAAGACCACGAAGAGCCGTTGCACGATTTGAACTTTGTCCCTCACTTCAACGAGATCGATGTCGAGTATGACGAAGGTTCGGTCTTCAACGTCACCATGCACGACGGATCATCGCTCCGCCTGCATAAGTTGGAGCACGATTACGATCCCACTGACAAGCTCGGCGCCATTCAGCGTGTTATGGAGTCGCACGAGGCAGAAGAGGTGCTTACTGGAGTGTTCTATGTGAACACCACAGCGCCTAACTTTCTCGACATGATCGACATGACCGACCAGCCACTCGCCACGCTGCCCGAGAGTGTCACTCGTCCCTCACGCCAAGTGCTGGAAGAGTGCATGGAAGCGCTGCGGTAAGTGAGCCGCGGCGCCAGCTTGCCAGAGTATCACTGTGGTTCGTTTTCTCGGCCTGGGGTAAGATTCAGCCATGGCTAAGCGTCCTGCCACATTCGAAGTTCCTTGTCCCTGCTGCGGCGCCTTGTTGAAGATTGACAGCGAGACCAAGGCAGTCATCGCGCACACTCCTAAAGCCGTACCTAAGACGTTCGAGGACCTGGAGGCAGCGGCGCGCGCGATGAAGGATCAGGATATCCGTAAGGAGTCTATCTTTCAGCAGTCGGTCGAAGCGCAGAAACACGCGAGCGATCTGCTGGAAAAGAAGTTCCAGGAAGCGCTCAAGCGTGCCAAGGAATCGCCCGACACGGGCAAGCCGATTCGGGACTTCGATCTCGATTGACCGCTCAAGTGAAGCGCCCTCTCCTCCTTGGACATCGAGGCTGCCGTGGCCACGAGTTCGGGGAGAACTCGCAGGCTGCATTTGATTATGCGCTCACTCAGGGCTGCGACGGTTTCGAATTCGACGTGCGGCACACACGTGACCGCCGGAATGTGATCTGGCACGACCCCATCTGCTGCGGCAAGGAAATAGCGTCGACGAAGTACCCTGATCTAGCGCGTGGTCGCGACAGGCTCGCGTGTCTGGAGGACGTGCTGGCGCGATTCGGGCATTCGGCATATCTCGACATCGAGCTCAAGGTCGGCGGCAACGAAGAGCGCGTGCTTGCAGCACTTCGGGCGATGCCGCCGTCGCGTGGTTACGTGGTCTCGTCGTTTTTCCCTGAGGTCCTGTTGCGGTTGAACCAACTCGACCCTTCTGTGCCTCTGGGGTTCATCTGCGACCGTCCTCATTACGTCAATCTTTGGACGGAACTGGCGATGGCAGCCTTCATCCCGCATCACAGACTGGTCTCGAAGAAGTTGATCGACGCCGCTCATCGGCGCGGGGTGAAGCTGTTCACGTGGACGGTGAATCAACGTCGCGAGCTGTTGCGTTTCGCCAGCTGGGGAGTGGATGGACTAATCTCCGATGATCCCAGGCTGTTAAGTCGCACATTCGCGAAATCACAATAGCACCCCTGCTGGTTTTGCGCCCTCCATCCGCCGTCATTTAGATTGGTCGTGATGCCAACCACAGGCGAACGATTTGAACGCGCCGTCTCCATCATGGCGCGACTGCGCGGCCCAGGCGGTTGTCCTTGGGATCGCGAGCAAACCTTCGACACCATCAAGCCGTACACGCTGGAAGAAGCCTACGAAGTCGTGGAGGCCATCGACGCACGCGATTGGGATGAACTTCGCGGCGAACTCGGCGATCTCTTGCTACAAGTGCTCTTCTACTCCGAGATGGCGGCGGAAGAGAAGCATTTCTCGATTGACGATGTGCTCGACCGGCTTTCCAGCAAGCTGGTTGACCGGCATCCGCACGTCTTCGGCGATGTGAAGGCCGACACGCCTGGCGAGGTTCTGCGCAATTGGCAGGCGCTGAAAGCTGAGGAGAAAAAGAAGCGCGAGGGCAACAATTCCAAGGAGACCAGCTCTCGCCCTGATTCAGTTTTGGCCGGTGTTTCTTCGACGATGCCGTCGCTCATGGAGGCCTACAAGATCAGTTCGCGTGTCGCCCACGTTGGCTTCGACTGGCCGAACATCGAGGGCCTGTTCGACAAGCTCAGCGAGGAAACCGACGAGTTGCGTAAGAATCTGGAAGAGTATCCCGAGCCCGGTCCGCAGCCAGAATCGCCTGCCGCAGTGGCTGGAGCGCGCGGAGTAAAGATTTCTCCGAATCTGCGGGAGCGCCTGGAAGACGAAGTTGGCGACCTACTGTTCGTGCTGGTGAACATTGCTCGCTATCTATCGCTCGATCCGGAATCGGCGCTGCGCAAGACCAATCGCAAGTTTCGTCGCCGCTTCGAATACTTGGAAGACAAGCTGCGCCAGCAAAAGCGGAAACCATCGGACGCGTCGCTCAATGAGATGGAGTCGCTGTGGCAGGAATCCAAGCAGCAGGAAAGACCGTGACGGCAGACGCCATTGCCGTACGCAACTGCACTGAGCTGGAAGAGTTTCGCGCCTGCGTTGCCCTCCAGAAGGAGGTGTGGGGATTCGCCGACAATGAGCTGGTACCGCTTCGCATCTTCTCCTTGGCGCCGAAGATCGGCGGACAGGTCATCGGTGCATGGGTAGATGGCACGCTGACCGGCTTTGCGCTGTCCATTCCCGGCAACCGCAACGGACATCCGTATCTTCACTCGCATATGCTGGCGGTGAGAGAGAGCCATCGCAATACCGGCCTGGGCCGCCGCATCAAGTTGTTTCAGCGTGAGGACGCCATCGTACACGGCTATCAGTTGCTGGAATGGACCTTCGATCCGCTGGAGATCAAGAACGCGTATCTGAATCTCCAACGGCTGGGAGCCATCGCGCGCCGCTACAACATTAACCAGTACGGCATCACGACATCGCCGCTGCAGGGATTCCTTCCAACCGATCGCCTGGTTGCCGAGTGGTGGCTGACATCGAAGCGGGTCGAATCGTTGCTTCCGGGCGGAAAAAATCCAGCCTTTGTGATTGAAGAGCGAATTGAAGTGCCGGCCGATATCTACGCGTGGAAGGCGCAGCCGGAAACGCGCCAGAAAGCCGCCGATGTCCAGTTGCGTAATCGGGAGCATTTCTTGGCGGCGTTCTCTCGCGGACTGGCGTGCCTCGGCTACGAACGCGATGCCCACGGGAACGGCACGTTCCTGCTGGGGCGCTGGGACGAAGCCTGGTCCTACGCCGGCAAGTGACTCATGAAGATTGAAGCCATCACCCTGCGTGAGCTGAAAATCCCGCTTGTTCACTTCTTCGAGACCAGCTTCGGGCGAACGTATGCGCGCCGCATTTGCCTTGTTACAGTTCATTCCGACGGGCTCGAAGGCCGGGGGGAGTGCGTCGCCGGCGAGGGTCCGTTCTTCAGCGAGGAATACATTGACGGCGCGTGGGACATAATCAATCGCTACCTTGGCCCGGCGCTGCTGGGCAAGACGCTGCAATCGGGAGCTGAAGTTCCAGCACTCCTGGTACGGGTGCGTGGGCATCGCATGGCCAAGGCGGCGCTGGAAAATGCGGTGTGGGATGCCGAAGCGCAGGAGAAGGCTGTTCCACTCTGGAAGTTGCTCGGCGGCGCTCAGCGCCAGATCGCTTGCGGCGTCAGCATCGGGATCCAGGACTCGCATAAACAATTGCTAGAGAAGATCGAGAACGAACTTGCCGCCGGATACCAGCGCATCAAGGTCAAAGTAAAGCCGGGATGGGACGTTGAGGTGCTGGAGAAGATCCGCACGCGGTGGCCTGGCATTCTGCTCAGTTGCGATGCCAACTCCGCCTACACGCTGGCCGACACGGATCACCTCAAGTCCTTCGAGCGATTCAATCTGTTGATGATCGAGCAGCCACTGTGGAGCGATGATTTCTATTTCCACGCGCGATTGCAGAAGGAACTGCAAACCTCCATTTGTCTGGATGAAGTCATTCACAGCGCGCGTGACGCCGAAGCCGCGTTGGAAGTTGGCGCCTGCCGCATCATCAACATCAAGGTTGGGCGCGTCGGTGGATTCTCCGAGGCCATCGCCGTGCACGAAGTCACGCAGCGCTTTGGCGTCCCCGTCTGGTGCGGAGGCATGTTGGAGTCGGGTGTTGGCCGCGCACACAATGTGGCACTCTCGACGTTGCCCAACTTCAAGCTGCCGGGGGATGTTTCGGCGTCTAAGCGCTACTGGAAGGAAGACATCATCGAGCCGGAAGTTGAAGTATCGCCACAGGGAACAATCACAGTGAACGACAAACCTGGCCGCGGCTACGAAGTGCGCAAGGACTTGATCGAGAAGCTCACCGTTCGGAAGGAAGTGCTGCGGCCATAGAACTTGCGAAAAAAATCGATGAGAATCCGTCAAGCACATGTACAATTCTTCGCTGAACCCGGCGTCAAGCTTAGGATGGGGCCGGTTGCTCCCGGCGCTGTCGTTGGGGCTCCGATTCAGCTCAAGGGGGAAGACATGTTCAAGAGACATCGGATGCTGGACCATCACTGGATTTGTCTGTCGGCGCTCGTGCTCGGCCTCGTTGTAGCAGTCACAGGGCAAGAAACTCAACGAGGGCCGACCACGGTGCGCAGTGAGGTTCGCCACGACGTCTCGCCTCCTCTTGGTGACATGATCAGGAACGCTCCTCGCGTATCGCTGCAACAGCGGGAAGCGCAACCCGTGCGCCGCATTCCGCTTCCGGCCGGCATGGCTCCCCGGAGAGAGGACTCGGCATGGCAGCGAACCATTGTGCCGCTCAGTCCGGTCGTGAGCCAGAGTTTTGAGGGCCTGGGCCAGGGCCAATTCGGATTCAGCGTGACCAGCGCTCCGCCCGATACCGACGGCGCGGTGGGCGATACGCAATACGTGCAATGGGTCAACACCTCTTTTGCCATCTTCAACAAGTCAACCGGTGCTCTGATTGCCGGCCCGACTGCGGGAAACACACTCTGGTCTGGTTTTGGCGGTGGCTGCCAGACCAACAATGACGGCGATGTAGTCGCACTTTACGACAAGCTGGCCAAGCGCTGGGTGATGAGCCAGTTTTCTGTCTCTACAACTCCATATCTTCAGTGCATCGCGGTCTCTACCACCTCGGATGCTACCGGTACCTGGAATCGCTATTCGTTCCAGTACACCGACTTCGACGATTACCCGAAGATGGGCGTCTGGCCCGATGCGTACTACGAAACCTTCAACATGTTCGCCGGTGGCACTACTTTCGCCGGGGCTGACGCGTGCGCTTATAACCGCACCGCAATGTTGGCTGGGCAGCCCGCAACGCAGGTTTGCTTCCAGCAGAGTTCGTCCGTGGGCGGGCTTTTGCCTGCCGATTTCGATGGCACAACGCCTCCGCCGGCAGGCTCGCCGAACTACCTGATGTACTTCGGAACCAATAACCTGAACCTCTACAAGTTTCATGTGGACTTCACCACACCATCGAACTCGACCTTTACAGGACCAACCGTAATCAACGTGTCTGCATTCACGCCGTTGTGTAACGGCGGTACATGCGTCCCGCAGCCCGGGACCACCAATACCGTTGACTCCCTGGCCGACCGCCTCATGTTCCGATTGGCCTACCGCAACTTCGGTTCGCACGAGTCGCTGGTGGTGAACCACTCCGTGACGGCGAATGGCGTCGGCGGTGTGCGCTGGTACGAAATCCAAAGTCCGGGGAGCACGCCCGTTGTGGCGCAGCAGGGAACCTTTGCGCCGGATTCCACTTATCGCTGGATGGGCAGCGTGGCCATGGACCAGGCGGGCGACCTCGTGGTCGGGTACAGCAAGTCCAGCAGCACGGTTTTTCCTTCGATTGCCTTCGCCGGCCGCACGCCAACGGATCCGGCGGGAACATTGGAAACCGAAACCAACGTCGTGAGCGGAACCGGATCGCAAACCGGAACCCTTACGCGCTGGGGCGACTACAGCGCGATGACCGTTGATCCCGTGGATGACTGCACTTTCTGGTACACGCAGGAGTACATCAAGACCAACGGCACATTCAACTGGAACACGCGCATCGCGAACTTCAAGTTTTCGAGCTGCGGTTCCAGTGCAGGAACGGTGACGCTTACTCCTGCCAGCGTGAATTTCGGCAACCAGACGGTCAACACGCCGAGTTCACTGCAGCCAGTCACTCTCACGAACAATCAATCGACGAGCCTGACCATCAGCAGCGTCGCCGCCAGCGGCGACTACTCGCAGACCAACAATTGCGGCGCCTCAATTCCCGCGAACTCGACCTGCACCATAAACGTCGTCTTCACGCCAACCACCACCGGAACCAGGACCGGAACGCTGACGGTGACCGACAACGGTCCCGGCAGTCCGCAATCTGCCAGCCTGACCGGCGTCGGAGTAGCGGCCGGCAGCGTGACCCTGAGCCCGACCAGCCTGAACTTCGGAAACCAGACGGTCGGGACTGCAAGCAGAGCGCAGTCGGTTACCCTGACGAACAGCCAATCGGCAAGCTTGACGATCAGCAGTATCGCCGTCAGCGGCGACTATTCGCAGACCAACAACTGCGGTACGTCCGTGCCCGGCAACGGAAGCTGCACCATCAACGTAGTCTTCACGCCAACCGCCACTGGCACCAGAACCGGTACGCTGACGGTGACCGACAACGGCCCCGGCAGCCCGCAGACTGCCAGCCTGACCGGCGTCGGAGTGGCGGCCGGCAGCGTGACCCTGAGCCCGACCAGCCTGAACTTCGGAAACCAGACGGTCGGGACTGCAAGCAGCGCGCAGTCGGTTACCCTGACGAACAGCCAATCGGCAAGCTTGACGATCAGCAGTATCGCCGTCAGCGGCGACTATTCGCAGACCAACAACTGCGCTACGTCCATCCCCGCCAACGGGAGCTGCACCATCAGCGTCGTCTTCACGCCAACCACCACCGGAACCAGGACTGGAACGCTGACGGTGACCGACAACGGTCCCGGAAGCCCACAAACCGCCAGCCTGACCGGCGTTGGAGTGCAGAGCAGCAGTTGCGTGACCGGAACGCTCTCGAACGGCGGCTTCGAAACCGGTGATCTTAGCTGCTGGACCGCAGGCGGAGCTTACCCGACATCTGTCGTAACCACCCGCAAGCACAGTGGCAGCTACAGCGCTCAGTTGAGCAGTACAGTGGAACCGGAGCCGATGGGCGATTCGTTCATCTACCAGACCATCACCATTCCGAGTACGGCCAAGAAGGCCACGCTCACTTTCTGGTACTGGCCTTCTACCGCTGACACCATTCGTTACGACTGGCAGGAGGCGCAGGTGCAAAATTCCTCCGGCACCAAGCTGGCGCAGATCATGAAGGTCGACTCCAACAGCCACGCGTGGACAAAGAAGACGTTCGACCTGACGCCATACAAGGGCCAGACAATCCGCCTCTACTTCAATGTGCATGACGACGGCTATGGCGACCTGACTTACATGTATCTGGATGATGTATCGGTGGCGATTCAGTAGAAAGGATGTCAGTTGGCGCCGTCCGAGCCCCGTACGGCACTCAAATTCACATCGTTCGAGGCTACTTCGCTAGCGCGGCAATGACGTCTGATCGGGTCGTCAGAATCCGTGGCTGTTCTTCCCCGCGTAGTACGCGCAGCACGCCTTCTGCAAGCGCCTGCAATTCGTCCTCACCCGGATAAACTTTCACCGCCGCAATCCAATCCACGTAGTTCGTCAACGTCGAAACCAACCGCTGCGAATGTGCCATGCCGCCGGTCAACAGTACTGCGTCCACGCGCCCATGCAGGACGGCCGCCATGGCACCGATTTCTTTCGCAATCTGATAAATCATCGCTTCGAGTACGCCTTTGGCTTTTGCGTCGCCGGACTGAATGCGGCGCTCTACTTCCACTAGATCCGTGGTGCCGAGATACGAATACAGTCCGCCATCGCGGAACAGCAGCGCTTCCACCTGCTTTTGTGTGTATTTGCCGCAGAAGCAAAGGTCGACCAGTTGCATGGCCGGGACACCGCCAGCGCGCTCGGTGGAAAATGCGCCTTCTTCGCGCGAATTGGTCACGTCCGTCATGCGCCCATTTTCGTGGGCCGAAACCGAGATGCCGCTGCCCAGGTGGGCTACAATCAGCCGCAACGAATCGTACGGTTTTCCGCACTCGTGAGCGTAGCGCTTAGCCACTGCCTTGGAGTTCAAAGCATGCGACAGACACTGCCGCTGCAGCAGTGTCGATCCCGAGAGGCGTGCATACTCCGGCCATTCGTCGACGCTGACCGGATCGACGATATAAGCCTGCACACCGGCCTTCTGCGCAATGCTGTAAGCAAGGACAGCGCCCAGGTTCGAGGCATGCTCACCGCGCCTGGCCTCGCGCAATTCCTCCAGCATTTCCTCATTCACAACATAGGCGCCGCTCTCCACCGGGGGCAGCAGGCCGCCGCGGCCGGCCACCGCGTCAAGCTCGCGAACGTTGTGGCCCGCATCGCTGAGCGTGGCTACGATCTGCGAAGAACGAAACTGCTGTTGGTCCAGAATCCGACGCCCACGAAAGGGCTCCATTTCTGCATCTGAATGACGGATGTTCTTGACGAATTGGGGATGCTCACTCACGTAAACGGCGAACTTGGTGGAGGTCGAGCCGGGGTTTATGGCGAGAACCCTGAATTCAACGGGCGGCAAAGATCACCCCCAGGGCGATGGAATTTACCTTGTCATCAACGCTTTCCACGCGTGATGGAATGAGGATGGGCACTCTAGCGCCAACTACCACGTGGGCGCACTGCGAGCCTCCCAGGTACTTCACGGATTTGCCGAGCAGGTTGCCGGCTTCGATATTAGGAACCACCATGCAATCGGCGTGGCCGGCCACAGGATGAGTGATGCCCTTCGCCTCAGCTGCTTCCTGCACCAATGCACAATCGAGAGCAAGCGGGCCGAAAACTTCGGCCTCTCCGAACTCGCCGGCTTCGCCCATCTCGGTGAGCCGCCTGGCGTCAACACTCGATGGAACGGAATCGCTGACCGCTTCCGTGGCGCTCATGATCGCAATCTTCGGCCGCTCCAAGCCGAGGCGGTGCATGACCTCGATTACGTTCTGCACGATCTGCTTTTTCTGCTCCAAATCTGGCGAAACATTGAGACCGCCATCGCTAATGCCCACCAGCCTTTGCCTGCCTGCAAGCTTGTCTTCGTACAACATTACGTCGCTCAGCAGACGCCCGGTCCGCAGCCCGGTCTGTTTGTCAAGCACAACTCGCAGGAGTTCGTCGGTGCGCAGATGGCCCTTCAGTAAGACATCCACCTGGCCGTCGCGCGCCATTCGGACGGCGAACGTGGCAGCATCCTCTGCCCTGACAAACTCCGCACCCATCGCCAATTGCGAAAGGCCGAGCCCCTCGGCATGGGTGCGAATTCTTAGTTCGTTCCCGATTAATACCGGCACTGCGATGCCCAGATGCAGGGCGCGATCGGCGGCGGTGAGGGCAACTTCGTCGTCAGCCATTACGACCGCAACACGCCTGGCACCCAGGGTTTGGGCGTGACGGCGCAAATCGCCAAAATTCGTGATTGTAGATATGGCAATTGGGGAAGTGATAGTGGACATGCCGCTATCGTTACTCGGGCAGGTCCTGGATTTCAGTGAGGCGGGTCACAGAGCAGCGTGCTCGCGCAGCAGGAGGTCTTACCGGTGGTTGCCGGATGCCTTGACTGCGGCGTCGTTTTGGGCGATCGTCTGGTCGTTCTTATGCAGCAGGTCCAGCGCCTGGGACACGGTCAGGTCAGCAGGCACGGGGCGGAAGTCGGTCGCGGTCTCGTTCGAGTAGATGGTCAGAGGCTTGATCATCAGGATCTTGCCATTGAAATCCAGCGTCTCGTGCACCGTCTCCCACCGGCCGTTGCCCACATCGCGCTGCTCGATATAGAACTTCCCGCCCTTGTAGAGCCTGCCCAGAATGCCCCAGCCAAACTCCACGTCCTTAAACAGGGTGCCGTCAATCTTGGCAATGCGCATGGCTTTGCGGTCGATAAGCAGGTCGCCCTGCATGCCCTGATAAACGCGGGTCTCGTGATTGGGTGGGCTGAAATTGGGATTGGGTTTAAAAGTCAGGTGCACGAGCTCGTCACCATTCGGCCCCTGTTGCGTTCCCGCGTAGGTATAAAGGAATGCATCCGGCAAACTGGTCAGCATGAGCTGTTCGCGTTGGGTGTCCTCGCGGCTCGACTCCTCCCGCTTGCGGCGTGCCGCCGGATCGTTAGCGAATTTGTCCAGCTTCTGGTTTTCTTTGGCGCGCTGCTCAGGCGTCAGCGGCTTACCGTTGATGGCGATGGTGTTGCTCAGGCCCCCTTGCGGTGTCTCCAGCACTTCTTTTGTCGTGGAGTGGTTTTTCTCTTCGACGTGGTCGCGGTACATGAAGTACTGATGGTAGTCATTCGCCTTGATCTCATTTTTCGCCGCCCGGCGCACCAGCTCCTGCGGGTCAAGATCGGGCTTCTGCTGGGCAACGCACCATGGTCCTGCCAGCAGGAGCGCCACCGCCGTAGCGCGACTAACGTGTCTTCGTGCAATGGATACGAATCGCATTTCGATGGGATTATTCGAATCTCCGGTAGTCTATTAGACGAAATAGCACAGGTGTAAGTTGCTTTTTGGACAGCGTTCCCTGACATGCAACGTAGAGTAGTCGCCGAATTGCTGGACGACGACCTTGGCACGCCGCAGGAGATAGCGGCCTCGCTTGCCGACTTGCGCCGCATCAACAACTGGTTCGGCGGGACACATACGACGATTTCCCTGTTGGGTAGAGTCGCGCGTGCCAGTGGATGCAATCACCTGTCGGTGCTGGAAGTCGGAGCGGGCGCGGGCGATGTGCCGCTGGCGGCGCAGAAGGCGCTGTCGCGAGAAGGCATCGAGTTGCGGATCACCTTACTGGATCGGGCCTCGTCGCACTTGCCGGCCAACGGCCCTGCCACGCTCGCCGGCGATGCCTTGCATCTGCCATTTCCGGATGACGCGTTCGACGTGGTGAGTAGTTCTCTCCTGGCGCATCATTTCGCGCCGCCTGTGCTGCGACTTTTCGCATGTGAGGCGCTGCGCGTCTGCCGGCGCGCGGTGGTGATCAACGACCTTATCCGCAGCCCTGCACATCTGGGATTGGTGTATCTGGGGCGGCCGCTGTTTCGCGGCCGCTTAACCCGGCACGACGCGCCGGCGTCGGTGCGACAGGCCTATACACGGGATGAGATGCGGGACCTGTTGTCGCAACTTCCGGCTCGAGGTGTGGAAATCACGAGCCACTATCTTTATCGGATGGGCGTGCTGGTGTGGAAGTGACGAAAGCAGCAACTAGCAATTAGCTGCAATTAGCGACTAGCAATCAGTAACTGCCGACTGCGCGCGACTATCGTGTCGTGGTTTGGCTGGTTGCTAATTGCTAGTTGCTAAGTACTCCCCAAATCGATCTCGCCATCGTGGGCGCCGGCCCGGCTGGAACTTCGGCTGCCACCACCGCCGCGCGCGCCGGCGCCACGGTCGCCCTGTTCGAGGCTCGCGACTTTCCTCGGCACAAGGTGTGCGGCGAGTTTGTTTCCGCCGAGTCGCTGGATCTGCTTGCCGAGTTACTGAAGGATAGTGCGGAAGCCGCGTTAGCGTTTGCCAGTGCGCCTGTGATCAAGCGTATGCGACTGTTGTTCGGCGGGCGTGCGATCGAGGTAAAGATCTCGCCGCCTGGGCTCAGCATTACGCGCTACGATCTTGACGCACTCCTTTGGGAAGCCGCCCAGCGCGCCGGAGTTGCAACTCATTCCAGTTGCGAAGTTACTGCCTGCAACGGCGACGGCCCGTTCACTGTGCAAACCGCTTCCGATAGCTACACGGCCAAGGCCACAATAGTTGCGGCAGGCCGGTGGTCACAGTTCACCGCCGACCGCAAGCCTCCGCCTGGCCCCAAGTGGATTGGCGTGAAGGCGCACTTCCACGAGTCAAGTCCAGAACCTTCTACTGATCTGTATTTCTTTGAAGGCGGATATTGCGGCGTGCAGCCGGTCGCGGCCGATGTCGTGAACGCATGCGCTATAGTGCGCTCGGACTGTGCAACTTCTCTGTCGCAGGTGTTCGCGCTGCATCCACAACTGGACAAGCGAACCGCCGGCTGGCGTGCGGTGACGCAACCGGTGAGCACTTCGCCGCTTGTGTATCGCAAGCCCCAACCGGTTCGCGACAACATGATGTTTGTGGGTGATGCGGCGGCTTTCATCGATCCGTTCGCCGGAGACGGCATCTCCATTGCCTTGCGCAGCGGACGTCTGGCCGCAGAATGCCTGGGCAAGTTCCTGGACGGCAGAGATTCGCTGGCCCACGCCGTTGCTGCATACCAGCGCGAGTACACAGAACGATTCTCTCCGCTGATCACGGCCGCGGCGCGGGTGCGCTCTCTGTTTTCGCTGCCTGCAATTGCCAAGCCCGCCGTCTTCGAACTGCTACGCTTGCCGGGGCTTCTTCCGTACCTCGTTCGCAAGACGAGAAGGGCGAAGTAACGAGGTCTTCGCTCTTCGTTTCTCTGGCGAAAAGCGAAAGGCGATTACCGAATCACCAGCACTTCTCGAATGTTGTCCCGTCCCAGGAAGAACTTGATGGAGGCGTATTCGCGGAAGAGGTTCTCGACGTGGCGGTTGTTGAAGATGCGTTGCAGGCGGAAGGCGCGGGCGGGCTGAAGTTCCAGCGTGTCCTTCGAAGCGATGTTGTAGCGATAAAACGGAGCGTCGGGGCCAGCGTCCTTGGTGTGAAACAGGGCAAACAGGATGCCGGTGGGCTTCATGGCGACTTGGATGCGCTCGATGAGCGGCTTCACCAGCGGCTCAGGCAGGAAATCGGCCAGGTCCCAGAACATGACGGCATCGAACTCCTCACGCTCGAAGTCGAGGTTCTCGTCGAAATAGCGGTGCACATCAATCGTGGTGCCGCCGTCGCCGTTGGGAATCACGAGCGACTTGTCGGTGGCGCTGCGCAGCACGTCTTCCTGGTGGAACTTGTGTCCCAATCCGGTCATGAACGTGATGTTCGCCGGTGAGGTGGCGCCCAGGTCGAGGACCTTCAGGCCTTCTTCACGCGAGATCGCACGAATGAACTCGCTGAAGCCCGTGGAGCGACGGCTGATCTTTTCGCCGGGGACGAACTCATCGTCCATGCCGCGACGGGCGGAACCACCGAATATCCTGCTGAAGATGCCTGGAGCCACTGCCGATCATTGTATGGTTCGTTCTGCTAAGCATCAATCCTTAGGTGGCAGGCGAGACGCAGGTGACGCGGGCGTCGCGAGTGCCGGCCGCGTACACACGTGAAGATGCGCTGGGCGCTAGAACTTTTTCGGCTCCAGCAGCGAACCCTGCGGTGAAGTGCTGACCGGCGGAACGGTAGCGGTGGCAGCGGCCACCGGCCTGGGCTCGACCTTAGGTGCGGGTTCGGGCTTCTGGATGTCGATCGTGCCTTTGAAGAAGGCGCCGTCTTCAATAGAAATGCGCGCGGTGGTGATGTCCCCGGACAACGACGCGCTCTTGCGTAACTCGACGCGTTCGCTGGCGTGAATGTCGCCGTCAACCCGGCCATGAAGAATTACGTTGCGGGCCTCGACGTTGGCACGCACGCGCCCATTGGGGCCAATGGTCAGGCTCTGACCGCGCAGCGCGATGGAGCCCTCAACTTCGCCATCCACAACCAAATCCTCGCTGCCCGACAATTCGCCCTTCACCACAACCGACTTACCAATGGTGGCGACTTCACTGCTGCGAGCGCTGTCCCGCACCGGTTCGACGGCACGTGGCGGCGCAGCCGATGGGGTCGGATAGGCTGTGCTCGGTTCATTGGCAGGAGTTGTAAGTTCGTCTTCTTTACGCGATGACTTCCACATGATTAATGAGCTCCGTTAAGCTGTCGCAGCCCGGGCCACGGGCGTAAGGGGCGCGGGACCGCTTGCATGAGGATACTCAACCCCGCTTATCGCCGCAAACCCTTTTCTGGCCTGAGAAGCGAAATTAACGATTACTTTCCGGGGACTCCGATGCGGTCTCGACAAACCTCCTCACCGGTGGCGCAGGTCACAGATATGGGCTCGCCTGCTTTCGTATAATTGTAGGTTTCATACCCTCCCGCCGCAGCCCCGAGCGGTGCAAATCCACCGGCGAGAGACGCAGGACTCATCCCATGACTCAGATAGAACAGATTGTCGCTCGCGAGATTCTGGATTCTCGCGGAAACCCCACCGTCGAAGCTGAGGTCATTCTCGAGAGCGGAGCGCAGGGCCGCGCAGCCGTGCCCAGCGGAGCCTCAACCGGCGAGCACGAAGCGCTGGAGCTGCGCGACGGCGACAAGAGCCGCTACGCCGGCAAGGGTGTTCTCAAGGCGGTAAAGAACATCAATGATGTGATCGCGCCTGAACTGGAAGGCATGGATGCCGGCGCGCAGCGTGAGCTGGACAACGCCATGCGCGAGCTCGACGGCACGCAAACCAAGAGCAAGCTGGGCGCGAACGCGATTCTCGCAGTCTCAATGGCGGCGGCCCGTGCCATGGCCGACCAGCTCGGCATCGAACTTTACCAGTATCTTGGCGGGTCGATCGCCAACCTGCTGCCCACGCCGATGATGAACATCCTGAACGGCGGGGCGCACGCCGACAACAACGTTGATTTCCAGGAATTCATGGTGATGCCGGTTGGCGCAACCTCGTTCAGCGAAGCGCTGCGCTGGGGGGTGGAGACCTTCCATGTGCTCAAAGGGGTGCTGAAGAAGCGCGGCTACAACACCGCGGTGGGCGATGAAGGCGGCTTTGCACCCTCGGTCAAGTCGAACACCGAAGCCATCGAAGTCGTGCTCGAAGCCATTACTCAGGCGGGTTACAAGCCGGGAGAGCAGATTGCCGTCGCGCTTGATCCCGCAGCCAGCGAGTTCTACGACTCGGCGAAAAAGAAGTACGTCTTCAAGAAGTCCGACAAGAGCGAACATTCCAGCGAGGAGATGGTGGGGTTTTGGGGTGATTGGGCGCGGCAGTACCCGATTGTTTCACTCGAAGACGGGCTCGCGGAAAACGATTGGGATGGATGGAAGATTCTTACCACCGAGCTGGGCGACAAGATTCAATTGGTCGGCGACGACATCTTCGTTACTAACATCGGCATCTTGCAGCGCGGTATCGATTCCGGCGTGGCAAATTCGATTCTCATCAAGCTGAACCAGATCGGCTCGGTCAGTGAGACCATTGACGCCATCAACCTCGCCCGCGAGAACCGCTATACTGCCGTGATTTCGCACCGCTCAGGTGAGACTGAGGACACATTCATCGCCGATCTCGCGGTCGCGACCGGAGCAGGGCAGATCAAGACTGGCTCGGCCTCGCGCACCGACCGCATCTGCAAATACAACCAACTGCTGCGCATCGAGGAAGGGCTTGGGCCGGCGGCGAGGTTCCTGGGCTTGAAGGCGCTGAACTATCGTGGAGAGCTGGCAGGGAAGGCGAAGGCCTAGGCACTGATGAAACCCAAACCTCTCGTCCTCATCATTCTCGATGGCTGGGGCTACGCGCCGCCGTCCGACTCGAACGCGATCTCGCTGGCGCGGAAGCCGAACTACGACCGCCTGCTGGCCGAGTTTCCCAACACGCTCATCCACACCAGCGGACGATACGTTGGACTGCCCACCGGCCAGATGGGCAACAGCGAAGTCGGCCACCTCAACATCGGTGCCGGCCGCATCGTTTATATGGACATCACCAAAATCGATCTTATGATCGAGAACGGTGAGTTCTTCACCAATCCAGCCCTGCTCGATGCGATGACCAAGGCTCGCAGCGGCGACCGTCGGCTGCACCTGTTCGGGCTGTTGTCGGATGGAGGCGTGCACTCGCACCAGAACCATCTTTATGCACTGCTACGCATGGCCAAGCAGAACGGCATAGAGCGCGTCTTCGTACACGCTTTCATGGATGGCCGCGACACCCTACCCACCAACGGCGCGGGCTACATCGAGCAGTTGCAGCAGAAGATGCGCGAATACAACGTGGGGCAGCTTGCCACCGTCAGTGGCCGCTACTACGCCATGGACCGCGACAAGAAATGGGACCGTGAGAAGAAAGCCTTCGACGCGATGGTCTTCGGCGATGGAGACGCCGGCCGTTACACCGATCCGGTGCAGGGAGTGAAGGATTCCTACAATCGCGGCGTCACCGACGAGTTCATCGTGCCCTTCGTGGTTGCCAACGATCGCGGCGAGCCGGTGGCGACCATTCGCGACGGCGATGTTTGCCTCAACTTCAATTTCCGCGCCGACCGCGCGAGGCAGATTACGCGCTGCCTGTGCCGCAACAGCCGCTTCACGCCGCAGGATGGCCGCGAACTGGAGGGCTGGGAAGACCTCGACCGTGTCATTCCGCGCGACCGGGTACCCAGGGACCTGACCTACGTTTGCATGACGCGCTACGACAAGAACTTTACGTTGCCAGTGGTGTCACCGCCGGAGTCGTTGGGGAACATTCTTGCGAACGTAATGGCGGATCGCTCGATGCGCAACCTGCGCGTGGCCGAGACCGAGAAGTACGCCCATGTGACCTACTTCTTCAACGGCGGAGTAGAGAAGCCCTTCCCGGGCGAGGATCGCGTGCTGGTGCAGTCTCCCAAGGTCGCAACCTATGACCTGAAGCCGGAGATGTCGGCCCAGGGAATTGCGGATGCGGTGGTGAAGGCCATCGGGGAGAACACCTTCGACGTGATGGTGGTCAACTTCGCCAACGCCGATATGGTGGGCCACTCGGGCAAGATTCCCCCGACCATCACTGCCGTAGAGACGGTGGATGGCTGCCTGGGCCAGATCTACACCGCGCTGCGTCAGCACGGTGGAGGGATGATCGTCACTGCCGACCACGGAAACGCCGAGCAGATGATCGATCCAGAGACGGGAGGCCCGCAGACGGCGCACACCACGAATCCCGTGCCGTTCATCGTGGCCGCAGAACATTCCGTCACACCAGCCAGCTTCCAAGGTGATCCGCGGCGCTTTACCCTGCGTCCCGATGGCGCGCTGCAGGACATTGCACCGACCATGCTGGGCATCCTCGGCATCCCGCAGCCGAAGGAGATGACGGGGCACGATCTGCGGGTGTTGGCCGAGAAGTACTAGCAACTAGCAACTAGTCTCTTCGCGAGGCCTAAACCGCCGCTCCATCGGTTCTTGCTAGTTGCTAATTGCTAGCTGCTAAGATGAAGCTCCTCATCGCCCTCTATCACCGCTTCGAACTCTGGCAGATGCCGGCATGGTTCTCCGAGCGGCTGCAGCGTGAGTTCCCGCAGCTCGACGTGGTACATCTCCCCAACTACGAGCGCGTAAACGAAGAGATTGGCGATGCTGATATCGCGATCTCGTGGTCGCTGCGCGGCGAGCAGATCAAGACTGCGAAGAAGCTGAAATGGATACACTCCACGGCGGCCGCTGTGCATCAGCTTATGACCCCTGAGCTGCTCGAAAGCGACATCGTCGTCACTAACGCGCGCGACGTGCACGGGCCGGTTGTGGCTGAACATGCCATCGCTCTGGCCTTTGCGCTGGCCAAGCGCCTACCGCAAGCAGTCAAGCATCAGCAGCAGAAGCATTGGGCGCAGCACGATCTGTGGAACGCGCAGCCGCGACCGCGCGAGCTGAGCGGATCGACCATGACCATCATCGGCATGGGAGGCATCGGCAGGCCGCTGGCAAAACTGGCGAAGTCACTGGGCATGCGCGTAGTCGGCGTGCGTGAACATCCGGACCGGGGAAGGGAGCTGGCAGATGTTACCTACGGCTTCGGTGAACTGGAGCTTGCACTACGTGAAGCTGATTTCGTTGTGCTGGCAGTGCCCGTCACGCCGAAGACCCATCACCTGATGAACTCTCAGCGGCTGGCACAACTCCGGCCTGACGCTTACCTCATCAACGTAGGCCGGGGCGTGTTGATTGATGAAGAAGCGCTGGCGCAAGCACTCCGAGCAAAGAGCTTCGCCGGTGCGGCGCTCGACGTCACCACGGAGGAACCACTTCCCCCGGACTCGCCGCTTTGGCATATGGAGAATGTTCTGATCACGCCGCACATCGCAGGCCTCACGGAGCGAATGTGGGAGAGGCATTACGTACATTACACGGAAAACCTGCGCCGCCATCTGGCGGGCGAGCCGCTGTTGTGGGTAGTGGAGAAGCAGTGCGGGTATTGACCTCCTCTCTCTTACAAGGGATTGTATTCGGTTCGTTCGATTATTCGTAGAGAGTAAGAGGGATGCATCTGCCATAGCGCTCGAAGTCGCGATCTGAGGTGTAAATCGCCCACTTCCGGCTGGTGGCCACAGAGCAGATCAAGAAGTCAGGGCCGCTTCCACTGATGCCTCGGGCGCGGCAAGCGTTGTTCATCTCGGCCGCTCGTTCATAGTCCTGGCGATCAAGGGCAACGTCCGGAAAGGAGCGTAGATATTCCCGCAGGCGAACAAACTGCTCGGGATGTCTGATGCCCGTCAACAACTCCTGCCGGACAATGCCAAGAAGTTGCACCCTAGCTTCCGAGACGAGTTCTTGAAAACGCTTCAGCTGACGGTCTTGTATGGGAGCGAGGTGGTGGCGGGGCCGGCGCAGAGCTATGGACCAGATCGATGTATCAACCAGCACTCTCATCTGCGCTTGCGATGCCTTTCGGCTTTGTAGTCATAGGCTGGGTCGTAATCGATTGTTCCAAATAGCTCGACAATGCGCATCTGCTTGCGGTGCTGGATGTATTCTTCCAACGCCGCCGTAACCGCATCTTTCTTGGTTTTGTGCCCACCGATGGAGCGTGCCTCCTCGATGAGATGGTCGTCTAGTGCAAGGTTTGTGGCCATGAGTAGCCCGCGTTCAAATGTCACACATAACGATGTGTAAGTCAACGTGTGCAACGCCCCTGAGCCAATTGCGATAGGAAATGGGGCGAGCAAGGGGTTCTAACTTGGGCCCCTTTTCGTGCGGGAGTCCGCAGGCGAAATCCTGAGCGACGCGAAGGACCTCAGGAACGACTGTTGGTGCCGAAGAAGGGACTCGAACCCCCACACCCTTGCGGGTACATGGACCTGAACCATGCGCGTCTGCCAATTCCGCCACTTCGGCACGGGGTAGGCAAGGTTTATTTTACAGTCGCGATAAGGTGAATCGCAACGAGCTGCGGGCCGTCGGCCAAGACGACAAACAAATGTTCGGGAATTGCGCGTCTTCTCAGCAATCTGACTGAGCCCTTGACACCCGGGGACGGATGGCTGATAGCTGACAGGGTTCTGTCAACTTGCCGCTTCCGCGGCTTCGCTGGCTCCCTGTGCGCCGTATTCCTTCAGCTTATTGTGCAAGGTCTTCAGGCTGATGCCGAGGATCTCGGCGGCGCGCGTCTTGTTGTTGTTGGTGGCTTCCAGCGTCTTCAGGATGAGCAAGCGCTCGGCCTCGCCCACGGTCGTTCCCACGCCGAGGCGCACAGCGTTGGCCTCCTGCACCGGCGCTCGCGGAACGACCTGCCCGAAACCCGGAGGCAAATGCCTCGGCTCAACCAGCGCGCCGTCGCATACGATCACCGCCCGCTCCAGTGTGTTGCGCAACTCGCGCGTGTTCCCCGGCCAGGCGTATGCCTGGAAGGCGCTCATTACCGGCTCGGTAACACCACTGACGTTGCGAGTGTGTTTCTCGTTCATGTCAGCTAGCAGCGCCTGCACCAGCTCGGGTATGTCCTCTTTGTGCTCGCGCAGCGGCGGCAGGTGAAGATTGAACACATTCAATCGGTAATAAAGGTCGTTGCGCAGTTGGCCGCGGGCGACTGCCTCTTCGGGAGGCTTATTGGTCGCCGCCAGCACGCGCACGTCCACGGAGGTCTCCACTTTGCTTCCCAGCCGGCGCAGCTTACGGTCCTCCAGCACGCGCAACAGTTTGGCCTGTGTAGCGATAGGCATCTCGCCGATTTCATCCAGCAGCAGGGTGCCGCCCTCAGCCAACTCAAAACAGCCGGTGCGCCGCTCCAGTGCCCCGGTGAATGCACCCTTTTCGTGTCCGAAGATTTCGCTCTCGATCAGCGTTTCCGGGATGGCGGCACAGTTGATGGCGACGAACGGCTTCTCCTTACGGGGGCTGAGCGAATGGATGGTGCGTGCTACCAGTTCTTTGCCGGTGCCGCTCTCGCCTGTAATCAGCACGGAGGCTGTGCTCGGGGCCACCATCTCGATAAGGCGGAACACCTCCTGCATCTTCTTGGAGGGTCCCACCATGGAACCCAGCACACCGACGTCGCGCAGCTTGCGGCGGCTGGCCTCCAGTTCGCGCTCGGTGCCGCGAATGCGCGAGGCGTTGTGAAGGATGTTGCGCAGACGCGTGGCGTTGACGGGCTTCTCGATGAAATCAAACGCGCCGACCTTCATGGCGGAAACCGCAGCGTCCACGCTGCCCTGGGCGGTAAGGAGCACCACTGCGACCTGTTGCGGCTGCGCCGCAATATGCTCGAGCAGTTCCATGCCGTCCATGCGCGGCATCTTCAGGTCCGTGATGATGATCCCGGGACGCCAGGATTCGGTCCGCTCCAGTCCTTCAACGCCGTCGCAGGCAGTTTCGGTCTCATAGCCCCAGGCACGAATCAACTCGGCCAGGCCGGTGCGTTCGTTTTCTTCGTCTTCAACGATCAGAACTTTTTCGTGCGCCATGGGAAGCAGCCCGCCGCTCAATGGGCATCGCTGTCGGTACACCATGGGCCAGGCGCCAACGCCCAATCCGGCCCGGCCAGGACAATGGGTGCCACATTCGGGATGGCTGCCAATAAGGTAACATTATTCAGGCAGGTTTGCGTCTCGCGGGCCAACGCTACATAATGGATCGATTCGCCGGTGTTACTCAGGTGTGCGGCTGGCATGTTGGGGCCGATTCCAGTCCTGATTTTCCGGGACGCGCATGTATAATTAAGCTGCCACGAATCGCGGTTGGGCTGACCGGGTACAAAATCAGTTAACAGCCACGGCTACGAACTGGTAGACAACAAAAGCTTTGTGATTCGTGCGCCGTCATGTACAATCATTTGCTGTTGCGGACAGGACCCAGTTCCCTGTATTTGTACTACAAGAAACAGATGAAGATTGACCCTGGGCAAACTTGCTTTCGGTAGTTGCTAGAGTCGCGGAGGATTAGAATGTCTTCTCGTTTTGCAGTAGTCCGGAGACCTATTGTTGTGACACTGAGCGCGCTGGTCTGCTGCTTGTGCCTCTTGGGCACGTTTGCGGCGGCGCAAACAATTCAGCCAGTCGATGAAGTTTTTGGTGGCTACTCCTGGTTGCACGCCAATGGCTACGGCGACTTCGGCTACAAAGTCCCGGATCTTGCCTCAGGCTTCGACATTTCCAACACGTACTATCTTCCCCAAATGCACAACCTGGGCGTCTTGGCCGACGGTAGCGCACACTTTGGGACGGGGGCGGGGGTTGGGTATGCTCTATTCGGCCCGCAGTTCAAATACCACACTGACACCTTCTCTCCCTTTGTCCGCGCCTTCGTGGGGTTTGCAGACCTGTCTCCGGAGTGTTGCAGGGGACAGCATTGGTCTGTTGCTTTGGGCGGCGGCGGCGGCTTCGACCTGAGCGTCACCCATAAGTTCGCCATCCGCCTGGCTCAAGTCGACTATATCTACAGCAACTATCCCAACGGCCCGCTAAGCGGCCACAACCCGCAGTGGAACAGCATTCGTCTGGCGGCGGGCGTCGTGCTCAACCTGGGCAGCTACTACAACCCACCGCTTACCTGCACCGCCTCGGCTACTCCGAATGAGGTTTTTGCGCCTGACCCGGTGAAGGTCACCACCACGGGCAGCGGTTTCAACCCGAAGCATAAGATCACCTATGGTTGGGCCACGAATGGTGGCAAGGTCACCGATGCAAGTTCGCAGACGGCAACCGTCGACACTAGTGGGGTGGCGGCGGGCAACTACGCGGCGACTTCGACCATCACCGACGTTGACCCGAAGTTCAAGAATCTTGACTCCGGCCATCATCTGAACATCCTCGGCAAGCCCGATCCGATCCCGCCGGCGACGTGTCCGGCGAACTTCACTGTCAAGCAGCCGCTGCCTCCGGTGGTGAGCTGCTCTGCCAGCCCGACCACGATCGCCATTGGCGAGCCGGCGACCATCACCATGAACGCGACCGATCCGCAGGGATGGCCGATGACGTATAGCTGGTCAGCGACCGGCGGCCAGTTGAACGGCAGCGGCACGACGGCGACCTTGACGGCGACCAATGCGGACGCCGGCAACACCATCACGGTGACCGGCACGGCGACGACTAATCGCCCCGGCGGGAACCCGGAGACGCTGAGCAGCAGTTGCACCGCGCAGGTTACGGTGCCTGCGGTCATGAAGTGCGTCAACATCGAGGATTGGGGCGAGTGTACGTTTGAGAAGAACCCCAAGAAGCCGTGGCGTGTTGACAACGATTGCAAGGACACGCTCGACAAACTCGCTCTCCGTCTGCAGCAGATGCCCAACGGCAAGCTGGACATTGTGGGCTACACGGATGAGAAGGAAGTCGTCCACGAGCAGACCCTGGGTTCGCAGCGCTCGGTCAACGTCAAGTACTATCTGACGACTGATGGTCCGACCAAGGTCGATGCTGGTCGTGTGCAGCCTCGTACCGGCGGGACCAAGGGCAAGGCAACCCACTTCTACTTTGTCCCCGAGGGCAATATGTGCGGCGGACAACTGGAAGAGGGCACAACGGTTGATGAGAGCCAGGTGCAGCCGCAGTCGCGTAATGCTCCTGCTCCCAAGAAGAAAGCCAAGAAGGCAGCGGCGGCTCCGGCCCAGTAGTTGGAGTGCCGCGGTTGAAACCAAGCCGGTGAGGGGGGTTGCCTCTCACCGGCTTTTTCTGATTCGTGGCGTGTCAAGCTGTCGGCAACCGCCTGCTGAAGTGGATACGTTGCGGTTTGTCAGGTGCGAGCAGTGGCGCTTCCGAGTTATGATCGAGAGCGTTGATCTTTTGATTCATCTTGCTGGAAAGGGTGGGTGGTCTCCCCATGCGTAAGGTTTGCGCCTTCGTTTTACGTTTAGCGTTGTGCGGTGGATTGCTGTTCCCGGTTTACGGCCAGGCGGCGGATTGGCAGTTGATCGGGCCGGAGGGCGGCAATGTTCGCAGCCTCGCCTATGATCCCAGCGATCCCAATCGCATTATTCTCGGCACCAGCGCCGGGCAGTTGTTCGTTTCGCAGGACGGGGGGAATTCGTGGAACCTGTTCGCCCATCTCGGCCCGGGCGACGATTACGTCTTTGATCACGTCATCTTTGACCCCACCAATCCGGCCACCGTCTATGCCGCGGCCTGGGGCCTATTCGCCGATGGCGGTGTTTTCCGCTCCGACGACAGCGGCCGTACCTGGCGGGAGCTGGCGGGGGCGCACGGCCTGTCCATCCGGGCCATGGCCATGGCCTCCAGCGACCACAACACGCTGGTCATCGCGGCCGTGTCGGGAGTTTTCCGCTCGCGTGATGGCGGCGCTACCTGGGAGCGCATTTCGCCGGAGAACCCCATGGCGATTGAGAACCACTCCTCTTTGAAGAATTTTGTGTCCGTAGCCATTGATCCCGAGAACCCCGACGTCATTTATGCCGGAACCCAGCATCTGCCCTGGAAGACCACCGATGGCGGTGCGCACTGGCACAATCTCAAGGAGGGAATCCTTGACGATTCGGATGTGTTCAGCATCATCATTGATCCCCACAAGCCGTCCCGGGTATATGCCAGCGCCTGCTCCGGTATCTACCTGAGCGAAAACGGCGCGGAACTTTTTCACCGTGTACAGGGGCTTCCGCATTCGGCAATCCGTACGCGGGTGTTGAAGCAGGACCCGCAGCGTCCTGGCACGGTTTACGCCGGGACCACCGGAGGGCTGTGGAAGACGGTGAACGGTGGCGTGAGGTGGACGCTGGTAACGTCGCAGAACGTCATCGTGAACGATGTGCTGATCGATCCCCGCAACCCTGAGCGGGTACTGCTGGCGACTGACCGCCAGGGTGTACTGGTGAGCAACGACGGCTTTGCGCACTATACAGCCTCCAACCGCGGCTTTACTCATCGCGTAGTGGGCAGCATGATCGCCGATCATAAAGACCCGGGCAGGGTTTACGTCGGGATCATGAACGACAAAGAGCACGGCGGCTTTTTCATCTCCGACGATGCCGGCAAGAGCTGGCGGCAATCCAATCGCGGCCTGGATGAACGCGACATTCTCAGCCTGCAGCAGGCGGACAGCGGCGTGCTGTTCGCGGGCACCAATCACGGCATCTTCTCGCTGGCATCGTTGAGCGGTTCATGGACGCCCGCGAAGATGATTTGGGGTGTAGTGCCGGAATGGCAGCCCAAGCCGCCGGAGCCGGAGCCGGTGGCTCCCAAACCAAGATCTTCCAAGACGGCCACGGCTGGGGCTCGCAAGTCCACCACTGCGAAGCCAAAAGTTCCACCGGAGCCGGTGATTCCGCTGGCCACCGCACCGCGGGTGCGCGCTCTGCAAATCGGGGATAAGGCCTGGTACGCCGCTACCGACCAGGGAGTTTTCATCAGCGTTGACCAGGGGCAGAAGTGGTACGGCGCGCCCATCGAAGGCGAATCCAACTTCAGCGTGGTAAACCATTACGAAGGCGGGATGGTGACGCTCGCCGGGCCAAAGGTCGCATTCATCTCGCGCGATGATGGCAAGACCTGGACTGCATTAGCGCTTCCCCCGTATGTGGGGCATATCTACAACCTGACGATGACACCCGGTTCGGTGCTGTGGCTGGCGGCAGAGCAGGGGGCATTACGCTCCAGCGACGGCGGCAAGACGTGGCAGTACACGCCAGGCGGACTTCCCAAGAACGATATACTCGGAGTGCACTATGACGCCGCCGGTCAGCGCCTGCTGGCGACTGCTCTCCACGCCCATGGTGTCTTCGCCAGCAAGGATGGCGGACAAACCTGGCAGCCAACGCCCGAGGCTGCTGTCTCGCTGCGTTCGGTAATGAGCTTCCAGGGCCGTCTGCTGGCGGCTTCGCCACACAACGGTCTGGTGCTGCAGAACAGTGCGGCGCCGGAGTCAGCCCGGGCCACGGAAGGGAACTCGTCGGCGAGCCCGCAGTAGGGAGTAATTGGCAACCAGCAATTAGCAATTATCCTTTCGCTCTCTCCCGATTTGTGCCTCGACCTTATGCAAAGCAAGGACAGGGGATGAAGTGAGGGAGAAAGCCGACCACCCAGCCGTTTCCCAGTTCTGCACATTTTCTCTTTTCCTTCCCGCAAACGGAAACTCGCCAAGACCCTGATTTGGTGCGCCTTTGCGCCGAATGGGGCAAACGGCTAGTTCCATTTTGAAATCAGTGCCGGAACGCACGTCGTCAAGCTCCCGACCGTGACGCCGGAACTCGCTGAAAACAAGCGCGTCCGCACAACGCGGGTTTTGGCAGCATCCGTGCTCTAAGCAAGATGTCGGGAAATGAAAGCCGCCGGACATCTCAGATGAACGCTCACCAACCCATCAGTCAGATAGAAGTGCATGCGGCAATAACGGAAGAGGCAAGTGACACCCGGGTATCGGCCGCGTTTCTGAGTGGTGATCACAGCGGGGCGATCGCTTCCTCCGGCCAAGACGAGGTCAATGCAGGGTCAGGCTCCTTGCCGACCGATTGCGCCAACGCCATGCACGAGCTGGCCAACAGCGTGACGGCGCTGCTGCTCAACACCCAGGTCCTGGAATGGAAGTTGCCGCCTTACAGCCGGTTGAAGGGCCTGGTGCGGGAGATCGAACGTCACGCCCAGCGCAGTGGAACGCTGCTGAAGTGCCTGCTTGGCCGGTGCGAGACAGACCCGTTCCAACACCAAGGCGGGAAGCTTTCCCCTTCGCATGGGGCCACGCTGGCGAGGGAGGCCCAGGGGCCGGCGGCGAGGCATGCAGGACCGGTGAAACTGCCGCCCGTAGCGCCGTCGCCCGCCGTCCCTGGTCTCGGGTTTCCTCCCGAAAGGGAACTCACATCGCTATGTGACCGCTGCACTAGCATTCCTTTCCCGAAAGAGGAACGATGAGCCATGAGTACTGAATTCCAACTCAAACCGGCGCCGCTCTGCGGCTGCGCTGCCGGAGAAGGGATGCGCCACGTGCTTATGGCAAATGCGACTGCCGTTCCTGAGCCAACCTGCGAAAACAACCTGCTGAACCTGTTAATCATCGATGACGAACGCTCCATGCGTGAGTCCTGCCGCGAGGTTGCCAACTCCCTGGGCTTCCAGACCCAGGTGGCCGACTCGCCTGAACATGCCTACCAGTCTCTGGAAACCAACGCGGTGGACGTGGTCCTGCTCGACCTGCGGCTGCCGGGAACCAGCGGCCTGGAGGTGCTGCGCGAGATCAAGCGGCGCCGACCGGAAACTCTGGCCATCGTGATGACCGGTTTCGCCACCGTGCAATCGGCGGTGCAGGCGATGAAAACGGGGGCCTACGACTACATCACCAAACCGTTCAACTTTGATGAGCTGCGCCTTGTGCTCGAGCGGGTGACTGCTCACCTGAAGCTGACCAGCGAGAACCGCCTGCTGCGGGAGCAGTTGAAGTCGAAGCACGGCTTCGGCTCGCTGGTAGGCCACGCTCCTGAGATGGAGAAGCTGTACCGCATCATCGCCAAGGCGGCGCACAGCAGCCATCCCGTTCTCATCCTGGGCGAGAGCGGTACGGGCAAGGAGTTGGTGGCGCGCTCCATTCACTTCTCCGGCCCCTATTGCGACAAGCCCTTTATCCCGGTGGACTGCGGGTCGCTGGTGCCCAGCCTGATTGAAAGCGAGCTCTTCGGCTACGTGCGCGGCGCCTTCACCGGCGCAGTGCGCTCCAAGGACGGCCTGATGGCCACGGCTGAGGGCGGCACCATTTTCCTGGATGAAGTCGGCGAGCTGCCGATAGACCTGCAAAGCAAACTGCTGCGCGCCATCCAGGAGAAGGAGATTCGGCCGGTGGGTGGCACACGCGCGATGCCCATCAATGTACGCATCCTGGCCGCCACCAATCGCGACCTCGAAGCCGCGGTGCAACAGGGAAGTTTCCGCCGCGATCTCTACTTTCGCCTCAACGTGCTGACCCTGCGCATCCCTCCGCTGCGGGAGCGCACGCAGGACATTCCGCTGCTCATCGGCAACGTGCTGGAGCGGGTCAACGCCGCCACCCAGACGCAACACAACATCGGCGACGACGCACTGCGCGTGATGCTCGCCTACGATTGGCCGGGCAATGTGCGCGAGTTGGAGAACTGTGTGGAGCGCGCCTGCACCACCTGCTCGTTTTCCACCATCCACGTCGCCGACCTGCCAACAGCCTTGCGAAATTTCCAGGCGTTCCCCAAGCCCGAAGCCCAAGGCACGGACCCGGACGCCATCACCCCGCTGGACCAGATCGAGAAGCAGGCTATCCTGCATGCCATCGATGCGCTCAAGGGCGACAAGCTGCAGGCCGCGCGCCGTCTCGGCATCGGTAAAACCACGCTGTATCGCAAACTGAAAGAGTACGGCTCGGTGGTCTGACCATCGGTCCGCAGTGGCTGGACTCGTAACAGGCCGCCTCCGTGTGGCACAGGGAAGGTGTGTCGGCGCACGGCGGCAGAGGAGGCAAGAGATGATTTTGTTGGTTACAGCATCATCGCGCGCAAAAGAATACGCGGCTGCAATGGAAAACGGCACAGGCCAGAAGGCCCAGATTGCCAGCTCGGTGCCGCAGGCGCTTACCCGGCTGCGCAACACAGAATATGAAACGCTGGCCATTGACCAGTCGCTGCTGGAGGCTGACTTCCGCGCCCTCGACACCCTATTGAACCACGCAGGTACCGCTTTGCCCATCTACGTGAACCTGGCTCTGCACAGCAGCGAGCGGGTGGTGCGCGAGACGCAGGTGGCGCTGCGCCGGGCGGAACATGAAAAACGTGCGGCGCTGCGCACGGTGGAACGCGATTTGCGCAATCAATTGCGCAACGAGGTTACCGGGATCCTGCTGACTTCACAGTTGGCATTACGCCATCCTGCCATTCCCGCCGACGTGGCTGCGAAGCTGCAGCTGGTACAGGACATGGCGGAGAAGATGCGCATGCGGCTGCATGTGGTGTGAAGAAGCAACTAGCCATTAGCAACTAGCGACTAGTAACCATCAGCAGCTCCTTGCAAGCCCCAACGCAGAAGGATGGAAGTGTTGCAGTTCGGAAGTTGGTAGTCGCTACTCCCCAGCTGCTAGTCGCTAGTCGCTAGTTGCTAGTGGCTTCCTCCTCACTCCATCCGCAGCGCCTGCATCGGTTCCACCGAGGCCGCCCGGCGCGCGGGCAGCAGCGCCGCTAGCAACGCCACAGCAGCCACCAGCAACGTCCCTCCGAACAGGGTCAAAGGATCGGCAGCGCTGACGCCATAAAGCTGGCTGCGCAGCAGGCGCGCCAGCAGCAAGGCCACCGGTAATGTAACTACAATGCTGATTCCCGCCAGCCAGAGCACGTCACGCAGCACCAGTCCCATCACGCTGCCGCGTTGCGCCCCCAGCGCCATGCGGATGCCGATCTCGCGCGTGCGCTGCGCGGTGGCGTAGGCCAGCACACCGTACAGGCCAATCGCCGCCAGCAGGGCCGCGAGCACTCCGAAGCTCACCGCCAGCAGAGCGACCAGCCGCTCGACGGAGAGATTGTCGTTGATCTGCACATCCATGGTGCGCAGGTTGCTGAGCGCCAGCCTGGAATCAACCTGCTGCATGGTGCCGCGAATGTTGGCCAGCGCCGCCTCGGGCGGCTGCCAGGTGCGCACGTGCACGCTGAGAAAATTCGGCTCGGTCAATTGCAGCCAGGGCCGGTAGGCGGTGCGCACCACTTCATCACGCACCCGCCCGTGGCGCGTATCGCCCACCACTCCCACAATCCCGGTGTCCGGCTTGGCATCGGCCCCGCCGCCAAATTGGATCAGTTTGCCGACCGCGTTCTGCGGCTCACCGAAGAAGTGCCGCGCGAAGGCGGCGTTCACCACCGCAACCTTGGATTTCCCGGCCGCGTCGTCATCGGTGAATGTGCGTCCGGCGAGCACGGGGACCTTCATGGTTACGAAGTAGTCAGGCGTGACATTCGGCTCCTCGGCCATCATGTCTTCGCCCTCCTGCTCGGTGTGGCCCTGAACGGCGACGCTTCCGTTGTCATTCTCGCCGCTGAGGTCGGGATCGTCGGTGGCGGCCACGGAACGCACTCCCGGCAGGGTGGCGAGCGCCTGCTGCACCCGGCGAAACAGGGGAATGACCTGCTCCGGCTGGTAACCTGCCAGCCGCGGGTTGATGCTGAAGGTCACGAGATGATCGGTGGCGAAGCCGACGTCAAGGTTGCGCAAGTTGTGCAGCGTTCGCACAAACAGGCCCGCTCCAATCAGCAGCAGCAGGCTCAGGCCAATCTGTGCTCCCACCAGGGCGCGACGGAAGCGCAACGGCGCGCCGGAGGAGGTTGCACTCTGCTGCTTGAGCGAGCTGACCAGGTCGGGATGCAGGAAGCGCAGCGCGGGAGCCAGGCTGAACAGAATGCTCACCACCAGCGCCAATCCGAAGTTGAAGAGCAGGGTCCGCGTATCCACGCTGGAGGAGAACGGCAGGTCCGTCGCAGTCTCGCCCACCGCCCGGCGAATGAGCACGGAGGAGACCACTGGCGCCAGAAAGAGGCCCAACGTTCCACCCAGCAGCCCGAGCAACGCGCCTTCCACCAGCAACTGGCGGATGATCTGCCAGCGGCCTGCGCCCATGGCGTAACGCACCGACATCTCGCGCACGCGTCCGGCCGCCCGCACCATTAGAAGGCTGGACACGTTCACGCAGGCCATCAGCACCAGCAGGAACACCATCCCCATCACGATCAGCACAGGGGTACCGATCTGATCGCGCAGGGGCGAGAAGCCGCGCGCGCTGTCCAGCACCCGGAGGCGCGATTCGTCAACATACCTGCGGCGGAGACGCGCCGAAGGATTGGGAATCCTGGCCAGCTCCGCCGCGCGCAGCGCCGTCCACAACGGTTGCAGTCCGGCCTCCGCCTGGATGCGGCTCACCCCAGGTTTCAGCCGGCCCACGATCGTCAGCCAGTGCGAGTTGAAGTCTTCCAGGTCCTGCCAGCGCGGGGTGATGATGTTCTTGGTGGTGAGCGGGACGAAGACTTCTTCAGTGGCCCCGGCAATCAGACTGTGGAAGCCGGGCGGCGCCACACCCACGATGGTGAAGGGATGGGCGTTGATGAGCAGCGTCTGGTTGATGACACGCGGATCGGAGCCGAACTGCCGCTTCCAGTAGTTGAAACTGAGCACCACCACCGGGCTGCTGTTGGGCACATCGTCGGCGGGAACAAAAAGGCGTCCCATGGCAGGCTGCAGCCCCAGCGCCGGGAAGTAATTGCCTGAGGCCAGCTCGCATCCCACCATCTCCGGATGGTTGTTCCAGGCTACGCTGACGTTCTGCAGGTCGCTGGCGATGAGGCTCTCGAAGACCTGGTTCTGGTCGCGCAGGTCGCGGTACATAGGGTAGGAGAAGTAATCGTAATCGTCGCCCCCAAAAGAGTTGAAATGGCCACGCGCCGATCCGGTGAATTGCAGCCGCACCAGTTGCTCCGGATGCGAAACCGGCAACGAGCGCAACAGTGCCTGGTCGAGAAGAGTGAAGACCGCCGTGTTGGCGCCGATGCCTAATGCCAGCGTAGCGATGGCGACAAGCGTGAAGACCGGAGCCTTACGTAGCTGTCGAAGGGCGTAACGAAGTTCCTGAAACATCTGCATGAGGACTCACCTTGCTCTTGATCCGAGTCGGAGCTATCGGATACACACAACCCACAAGCACGAATTTGCAGCTATCCAGCCAAATGTATCCGCGCAGAATCAATAGCTTAGCGCTCGTCGCGGCAAATCCGTGTTCACCGGCGCGGCTCCCTGTTCGGAGGCGAACAGGCCTGTAACCTTGGCTTTCCAATTGCGAAAACCCTGACCTGCCCCTAAACTGAATGAACATTCATTCGGTGGCGAGATGCGAGCATACCGCCTGCTTTCCGCCGTCTGGACAGGAATTGCCTATAGGTTTGTCAGCCGGGCCTCGTGTGAAGAGCGAACAGCAACCGACCTTGACGCCCAGCGGCGGCACCGCCGTCAACCGCAACCCCGACAAGTACCGGCGCATCCTGGACGCTGCGGTCGCCGTGTTCGCGGAGAAGGGCTTTTTCACTGCGCGCATCTCCGACATCGCCGACCGCGCCAGCGTTGCCGATGGCACCGTCTACCTTTATTTCAAGAATAAGGAAGAGATCCTGATGACGGCCATCAATACGGCATTCGACGCCTTCATGAGGCATGCGCGCAGCGAGTTGGGTAAGATTGCTGATCCGGCCGACCGGCTGCGACGGCTCGCATTCCTGCATCTTGACGCACTGGGTTCCAACCGCAATCTTGCGGTTGTTTTCCAGATGGAGCTGCGGCAGAGCACCCGTTTTCTATCGGAGTTCTCGCATCATCACATGATCGAGTACCTGACCTTGGCGCGTACCGCCATCGGGGACGGGCAGGCGAGCGGGCTTTTTCGCTCCGAGGTGCCCGCCAAGATCGCGGCCAACTGCTTCTTCGGAGCGCTTGATGAAATGGTAACCACATGGGTGCTGAATGAGCATGACTATCGGCTGGCCAATGTCGCCGACACGGTAGTGGATATTTTCCTGAGCGGGATAAACGCGGGCGCCAAGCCTTGAGCAGTCGAATCGGATTTCCAGAGCACAGGCATAGCGGTCACAGGTCACAGCATCAGGGTTGAGGCGGGGCTACTATTCTGGTTTGAAAGGGCACGGCTTCAGCCGTGCCGGACAAATATCTATATGACTCGTCATCCCGAGCGAGCGCGAGGGAGGTCGCCGCGGCGACCGACTATGCGCGAGTCGAGGGACCTGCTTTTTTGCGGCGAGTGTCGAGAAGACAGCTTCCTCGCGGGCTGAAGCCCGTTCGGAATGACAAACCTAAAGGGGTTGTAACGGCGCATCTGAAGGTGCGCCCCTTCTAAGGATTACATCGGACAGTTCGGTAGCCATGAGCATTCGCACCATCAACGAAATCTTCTTCACGGTCGTGGGCCGCAACAACGACCGGGTCATGCTCACCCGTGTGGGTGAGGTGTGGCAGCCCGTCACAAGTGCTCAACTGCGAAGCTGGGTGTATTCCGTCGCCCGCCAACTGCAGGCATGGGGCATAGGCAAGGGCGATCGCGTAGTCATCCTCAGTGAAAACCGGGTGGAATGGGCGATTGCCGATTACGCATCCCTGGTGCTGGGCGCCGTCGTGGTGCCCATCTATGCCACCCAGACCGCCGAGCAGGTTCTCTACGTTCTCCAAAATTCCGAGGCGCGTGTCGCATTCGTTTCGACGCGTCAGCAGTACGAGAAGCTGGCTTCCATCCGCGAACAAACCACCATCCAGTACGTCGTAGTTATGGACGCGGCTCCGGAACTGGCCAGTGCGATTCATATGCAGGCATTCCTGCGCAGTGACGGGCCCGGCCCGGACACCGAGCTTGATGGCATCGCCGCCGCCATTGAGCCCGACGATCTTGCGACCCTTATCTACACCTCAGGCACCACCGGCACCCCCAAAGGCGTGATGCTCACCCACGGCAACATCGCCTCCAACGTCAGCGTCTCGCTCGACATGTTCGAGGTAGGCAAAGACGACCTAAGCATCTCCTACCTTCCGCTGTCGCACATCACGGCGCGGCACGTGGATTACGCCCTGCAATACCACGCAATTACTATTGCCTACTGCCCCAACCTTGATGACCTGCCGAGCACCATGCGCGAGGTGAAGCCCACCATCATCGTTGCCGTGCCGCGCGTGTACGAGAAGGTTTACAACCAGGTGCAGCACAAAATGCACGGCGTGAAGGGCGCGCTCTTCAAGTGGGCGCTGTCGGTCGGCGCCGCGAATCGGACAACCATCCTGCGTGGAGAGACCCCAACCTCACTTTCCTGGAAGCTGGCCAACGCGCTGGTCTTTTCCAAAGTGCGCGAAGGCTTGGGAGGCCGCGCGCGCGTCTTCGTCTCGGGTGGGGCACCTCTGGGCCGGGAAATCGCCACCTGGTACGCCGACATAGGCATCCGCATCCACGAAGGTTACGGCCTGACGGAGACCTCGCCTGTGATTGCGGTGAATAACCCCATCTACCACCGCCTTGGCACCGTCGGAAAGCCGGTGTCGAATGTCGAAATTAAGATCGCGCCTGATGGGGAACTATTAGTGCGCGGCCCGTCGGTCTTCAAGGGTTACTGGAGAATGCCGGAAGAAACCGCGACGGCCTTTGAAGACGGTTGGTTCAAGACCGGCGACATCGCCTCCCTCGATGCCGACGGCTTTCTTTCGATCACCGATCGCAAGAAAGACCTCATCAAGACCTCGGGCGGCAAGTTCATCGCGCCCCAGCCTATTGAGAACTCGCTGAAGGCCAACCTGCTGGTCGGCGAGGCCGCGCTGCTGGGCGACAAGCGCAAGTTCCCAGCGGTGCTCATCGTGCCCAATTTTGCCGAGCTGGAAGAGTGGGCACAGCATCACAGCGTCAAGTTCTCATCCCGCAAGGAACTTGTCAGGTCGCCCCATGTGCAGTCGCTCTACGAAGGCATCGTCGAGGAACTGAACCGCAACCTGGCGCAGTTCGAGAAGCTGAAAAAAGTGCTGGTGATTCCCGAAGAGCTAAGCATCGCCGACGGAACACTCACTCCCAGCATGAAGCTGCGCCGCCGCCACTTGGAAGCGCGCTATCACAAGGAGATTGACGCGCTATATGCCAGCACGCAGACCCATACCCGCGCGCCGTCGCACACCGCGGTAACGGGATAGCGCTATTTCGGACTGGCCACCTGCGGCTCGCGCTTCACTGGCGGAGCCTGTTCCAGGCTCTGACTGATCACCTCCGCCACTAGCGCATCGCCCTTCGAGTTGTAATGCGTGTCCCCGAACAGGAAGTAATTGAGATACCAGCATCCCGGCTGGGTCTTCGGGCACTGCTCCTTCACACCAAGGAATGCCGGAAACAGCGAGATGAACCGCTTGCACTTGCCCTCGCACCAGTCCCGCCAAATCTGCACCTGCCGCGAATCCATGCTGTCGTGCGCAAGCTGCGCCGGCCATGGATAGACCACCACGCTGAGCGGAATGTTTCGCTTCCGCAGCTCCTGCCGTAGCTCGTCCATCTTCGCCTTTTCCCGAGCGATGCCACCCTCCACTCCCAGCGGCGCGTATCCGGTCTCATAAGGCTCCGTCTCCGAAACCCTGCGATACGTCCACGCCGAGCGCTCCAGGTCAAACTCGTTGCCGCCGTGCCCCAATTCAAGGTGATACCAGCCCAGCCTCACCAAATTGCGCTCGAAGAACTGGAAGATGTCATTGGTTATCAGCAGGTGCTCGCCGATATACAGCCGCAGCTTTGAGTACCAACTCTCCTTGACAAGTTTCTGGCTGGCGATCCCCACTGCGCCCGACGCATCCTTGTCATGGAAGAACGCCGCCTCATCCTGCACGTCCGACAGGTCGATGAAGACGATGACTTCGTCAATCTCCACGCCCTTTGCCAGGACCATGCGCGCGGTATTGAGATAATTCGACGGCGAATACCCTTCCACGCTGCCGTTGAGGAATTCGTACTGCGGAAAGTTCGCCGCAACTCGCCCGACGAAGCTGTCGCTCCACGAGGTCATACCCTCCGGCGCCGAATCGCCCAAGATGAGAATTCGCGGCCGGAAGATCGCCAGCGGCACATCTCTGATGCGCTCGTCCCGAAAGCCCAGACTGTTGGTATAGAACTTGTACGAATCCCGCAGCCACGGACGCGTGCACTCGCAGTTCGGTTGGAAGGCGAAGTGCCGCACCGGATCGCGCGCGAAGCAGAAGCCCTCCGTGTTGCCCGCCACCGCGCCGCGCAGGATCGCCGCGCTGTACAGCCAGTCGAAGGCGAGGAAGAGCACCGCGCTGACTACCAGCGACCATAGAAACAACTCGTGCTTGATCCGGCGCTGACGGCCCTGACGGCTGGAAGTCGAATCCATTAGCGGAGCAACGATTATAGCGCCCGCGAAACAACGATTGCGGATTTCCCAGTGGATAGTGGATAGTGGTTAGTGGATAGAAAGCCCGCGGCTTCAGTCCCTTGCCAGCTTTGGCCGGCACCCGCACAAATCAAACTCTATCCACTATCCACTAACCACTATCCACTATGCTCATCATCCCCACCTACAACGAGCGCGAAAATATCGCGTCGCTGGTCAGCCGCATCCGCCGCGCCGTGGGCGACGAGCCTATCATGTTCGTCGACGACGCCTCTCCCGACGGCACCGCCGACGAGATCCGCCGCCTTCAGCAGCAGGACGCCAACGTCCACCTGATGGCGCGCCCCGGCAAGGGCGGCTACGGCTCGGCCTGCCGCGACGCCATGAAGAAAATCCTCGCCGAGAATCTCGCCGAGCACGTCATCCAGTGCGACGCCGACCTGTCGCACCCGCCCGAGCTGCTGACCCGCATGCTGGAGATGCTCAGAACGAAGACCTGCCCGGTCGTCATCGGCTCGCGCTACGTACGCGGCGGCGGCGCCAAAAACTGGAGTCTGCCCCGCCGCACCCTCAGCTTCGGCGCCAACCTCTACGCTCGCCTCTTCACCGGTGTGCCGGTGCACGACATGACCGCCGGCTTCGTCGGCTACCGCACCGAGGTGCTGCGCCAAATCGACCTCGACCACATCCGCTCCGAGGGCTACGCCTTCCTCATGGAGATGAAGTTTACCCTCCACCGCCACGGCGCCACCTTCTGCGAATTCCCCATCATCTTTAACGAGCGCGAATCCGGCAAATCCAAGTTCAGCCGCAAAATTCTGTACGAAGGCATGCGCTTCCCGCTCAAAGCAATGAGGAAAAGGATCAGCGGCGCGCAATAGACCGAGTAGTGCGAAGCTGCCAGTCAATCAATGCTGTGGTGGAGAAATCCAGCCCGGACTTCCTGGGGGGCGAGAGTGTTTGTCAAGTTCCACGTGGAATAATGCCGATTTCTCCCTTTCCCGTTTTGGGAATGCTGCTCGCGCTATCCCATCTAGAATCTGTAAATTATCAGATGGCCGAATGCGTCATATAGCACCAAAGAGCCATCCGCGCCGAGCTTGAACCGAGGGATCGCAAAGGGAACATCGAGCCTCCGTGTCACGCGTAACCGGCGTCTGGCCTTTCGCATCGACCCGGCGGAGCGCGAGATCT